>Ga0247841_10000947_pt1 | contig 70830 bp, 68 predicted proteins | sample LaCruzMarch2015__2_FD_192410 | JGI IMG/M metagenome (GOLD analysis project Ga0247841, IMG submission 192410) | Freshwater microbial communities from meromictic Lake La Cruz, Castile-La Mancha, Spain - LaCruzMarch2015_18m | ecosystem: Environmental > Aquatic > Freshwater > Lake | place: Spain... | reverse complement strand
GAACTTACCTGTAAATTATTATACCACACACGCACAATATTTACAAAATAGATGTAAGACATTCAAACAAAGATCATTTAACTTTCAAACATATAATGCTTTGAATGCTATTGAAATCGAAAATTCGCAAAATCCAGCATTAACCGCTGCATTATTAAAAGCTGCAAAACCAGGTGATCCTTTATCTGTAACAAATACGTACTTTGCAAATTGTCAACCAAATGCAGAAATAGAAACTGCTTCTGAAATAACTCTAATAAATATTTTTCTTGAAATATTAAAAACTAGAAATATAATTACACAAGAACAATGTAACGATTTTATAAATAAAAATTCTTATACATTTTTAAGTTTATATGGATATTTACAAAGTTTACCGCAACCAACAAAAGATACCGCAGTCGCTATTTTTATTGCTTATATAAATAACCCTTATATCGGTGTTCCTTTTGCAGGACCTAGTAATCCTACTGGATGTAAATTAGTTGTTTATAAACCAAGTAATCCACAATATGCCACTCAAGGCGCTGTTTCTTCAAGCACTCGCATATTAAAATTAAATGTTACGACTATCGAAAAAAGTGCTGCATCATATTATAAAAATCCAGCTGGTAAGTATATCAATAGGTCAAATGTATCTGATCTTGTAGTCAGGAATATACCTTATTTGTACAAAAATAAACCAGCTCCTCAATGTGAAAGTCCGCCACTGAATTTTTATCCTACTACTTTTCAAAACAAAAAAGCATGTCGTTATGCAAAAGATCCAACGTACTTTAGTCCTGCTTCACAAGCAAGTCCATATCGTTATAACTATTATTACAACTATCCATATTATAAGTCTCCATTTTCACGTTTAACAAATCATTATAGACAATCACCAAACAGTAACGCACTTCTTTAACATGGAGATGAATTTTCTATTGACAATGGTAAAAAAATATTGATTTTATCTGAAAATTTATTACAAGGTATTTTGTATTTTTCACACCAATTTACAGATTTTTGAATATTATTTTTTTTCAATACTTCTATTTTGTCGTCTTTATTACTATTTTTTAATAAATTAATGATTTGATTAAATGTTTCTAACTGTTGTTGACCAATAATTATATTTATATCATCGATTTTATTTAAAAAATAGTAAGGTAAACCACAGTTTGTCACCGAATGAATATTCAACTCATATTTTTCATTAGAATTATTTTCATTATAAAATTTAATGAAATTATTTAGTGTTGTCATATAGTTTGTTTTAATTTCACAACTATTTTGGGTTGATTTAAATTTTTGTAAAACAACGTATTTATCAAAATTAATAATATTTGACGTGTTTGGTTTAACAATGATTGTTTTTTCAAACAAAGATGATAAAACATACAATATTTCAATGACTGGTTTATAAAAAAGATTATTTATTTTAATTATTACATTACTATTATCTTGTAAATTATTAATAACTATTACAATAAATTCTAGTAGCAAAATAACATAATGGTTCATATTAATATAATTTTTAACTTCATAAATTACAAAATTAAAAGTGTTATTTTCTATAAAATTATATAATTTTGATGTGTAATCATGGAAACAAAAAAATTTATCATTAATATAATTTTCTCGTAACATTTCCAAACATTCTAATGAGTCTTCATAGTTTGTGCCAACTACCAATGAATTCATAACTTCATAATTATATGTTTCTAATATATTTGTGTTTTGAAAAATCTCAAATAAATCATAAAACATCATACTTTTGGGTTTCAATTTACTAACTGAATAGTTAGAGCCTGGTACAGTAGAAAAAATATACTCGTATGGGTTAATAATTTCATTAAAATTTTCAATAGTATTATTTGAATTTAATAAAATAATTTCATTTTTTAACTCACAATAGTAATTTATTAAAGTTTGAGAAATATATAGTTCTCTTATGTTATTATAGTCGTAATGTATTTTAAATTGTATTTTGTTATTTATTTTTGGTAATATATAATAATTATTCATAGATTTTATTATATATCATTATAATTTAATGTTTAAGTGATTTACTCATTTTCATCTTCTATTATTAGTAATTTTTTTTTATTACCTAAAGTAGGTGCATTTTTTTTTACACCTTTTTTCGAGTTGGGCTTCTCTAATTTTTCGGTTACTTTAATTGTATTTTCATAGTACTCATCGATCGCTTCGGTTGCTGGATTGAGAACAAGTTTCTTTTGTAACTTTCGCACTTTCGGCTTCGTGTTTTTCTTTTCTAATTTTTCGAATTCCTTTGAAACCGCAACAGCTTCCTGAGTTTCTTTATTATTATTCTCTATTTCAGAATAGTTATAATCACCAAACTCCATTTGGACTTTATCCGTATTTACATTTCTTACTTTTTTATAAACAAAATATCTGTTTAAAAATGAAATTTTCTTTTCATATTCAGTCATGTTCATTGCTTCCCCGTAGTCTTTTGCCTTATTCTTATTCCTTTTAATTTCTTCTAACATATTCATATATAACTCACTAAATAGTCCACTACCTTCAGGTAGTCCTTTCTCCTCTGCTTCTTCTCTATCGATCAATTTAAATCCATAATTATCGAAAACGTTGTCTAAATAGTCAAAATTAACTAAGTACTCCGAAATTAGTTGATTAATCGAATCCTGATAAACATCAATTCTATATCCAATACAACTTGAGTTGTCTTCAAAAGTGGGCGAACTATATCCTTTAACTACCTCCCATACTTTTTTTCCTTTTTCTACTATTTGTACTGATTCGCCCATATTTTTTTTACGCAATAAATTAAATACTTCTTTACCATCATAACAAGCGCCAATAAAATAACCGTTTAATTTAGTACATTCCGATATATTTTTCATGAAACCTTGTAATGTATTTGGATTTTCTAAAAAGTAATGTACAGCAAACTGACATGATGAAACATTAAACCCATCTTCACCCTTACCATATTGTTTTGCGACGCCTTTTCCAATAATTTCTGGTTCTTTGGGACCATTACCAAATATTGCTTTTGTAACTTGAATAGCTTTGTCGCTTAACATTGCACTTCCAGATTTAATATTAAAAGAACTATCGCCATTAACAAATAATGCATATGGTATATGTTTATTCGTTTTTTTGGAATTTAAATACCTGACACAAGCTCCATCTAATCTATCTTCTATGTTATTTTTTGATTTGTCAATACCAAATACAAAAGATAAACGCGCGCTGATCCATTTTGGAAGATCACCTGCTTTTCCACATGCGTAATCTATTAAAGCGTCACCTTGTTTTGAAACAGACTTTATTAATAGTTTTTTAACATATAAATTGTGGAAATTTTTCATGGCTTCTGTATACGTTTTACCAGCAGGTTTATTATAATAAATATCTTCATCAACCGTTATGTCAGGAATATCTTGACCACTAGAAATCATATCTTCTGTAATTGGATTGTTTATCGATTTCCAGTTGCTATTTGCTACATGATAAGCATTACCAAAGTTTTTCATACCCTGCAAGAATTCACTTGTTTTGTCATAACGAACTCTTTTTGGAACCCATCTCCATTGTTTTTCTCTAGTTAAATTATAACTAAATTCCACAATGGTATTATCACCAAAAACCTCATTTTCTTCTGTAAACATTTGCTTTACACCATTATCATCTAATTTCAACATTATATTACAAATTCCTGCTTCTGGATCAAATGGCTCGGTTGGGTAAAATTGCATTGGTTTTGCATCATTAACGTATTTATCCTCATAATTTACGTCTTTAAATTCAGGCAACTTATCATCAATAATATCCTGACAAGGATTTAAATAAATTACACCATGTCTTTTTTCACTATAAGTACAACTTAATTGAATGCTTTTATACTCGCTCAGTTGACTACTTAACTTAGAATTGATGCCCTCTTCATATGTTGTTTTAATAACATCTTCGCCTCCAGGTTGTTTTACTGTGACAACAAAGAAGTCGATTGTATTATCTTCAGCAGGTTTCCATTTAAATGAATATTCCCACGTAATTTTTGTCAATGGTCCCGTTTCATATTCTTTATTCGATCCAACGCCATAATGTGCATGTGTAAATATAAGACCATCGGTATTGTATTCAAATCGTTTTTCTTTTATTTTAGTTAAAATATACTTACATGCGTCAAATATATTTCCTTTCGAAATACTTTCAGGATAAAATTTTTTACTTTTAATCGTTAATGGAGATAAAATCTTTTTCAACTCTGAAGTATTTTTACTAGTTTCTACGTTTATATTGACATCCAAAATTGACATTGGTTTCATTGTAGTAATAACGTATTTTAATAACATATACCTTGATTGATACAAATCGGCGTTTGTTTTATTATTGATATTGATATTAACATTGATATTTTTACCTTTGGTAATTTTACTATTATTTCCAGGGTCCATATTTTCTTCTTTAATGACAAACGGCAACATTCTAATATCCACTTTATTCAAATAATAAATATCAAAACCAGCATACAAGTTAATAAATTTTCCAAATTTATCATTAGCAATTAACTCACCATCTAATAAAGTATTGAAAATATCTTTCTCAACTGTTTTTGCACCTGTAAAAATCACCTGCATGTTTGTATTGATCAAATATATTTTACCCTTACTACTAATAAACATCAAGTTACGTTCTCCGTCTGCTTTATCAGTAACAACAAAATTTTTTCTTATATTAGGTACATTTGAATTTACATCTACTTCAGCAATATTAGACATCTGTAATGTAAAAGAAGATGGACCGATAAAATCACTAGGGTATATTCTTTTTTCGGGATTGTAGTTTTCTTTATGTAAAATTTTCATGTATTCCTCTATTACTTCTTTTTGTTCGGAATAAGCAACTGGAAAATTTGTATGTTGAACCCCACTCAAAACAAACTTGATTACTTTTTTCAATGCATCCAAAATCTTCTCATATGTATCAAATTGAGTGTAAGGACCTATTTTGTTATTGTCGATTTCCAACTCTATTTCTATTTTTTCAGGACCATCAAACACTTTCGACTCTTCAACTGTATAACTTTTTTTATTATAGTCTCCGGTTTTTGTAATACTAATATCCACATTAACCGGATAATCTTGATGTGTAAATGTTACACGATTTAAATAACGAAATATTTTTTTACTTTTTTCCCAATTTTGAAGAATGAAATTTTTAGATGCCATATTTATATTTTCCTCTACTTGATAAGAAACTCTGAAATTAAAATCATCAAAATTTACAGGAAACACTTTTTTATTATCGATGTACAGATTATTTTTATTCATAAAAGATATAGCATTAGCATGAGTTTGATATATATTTTTTAAATCATTGGTTTTACAATATTTTTGTATTGCAACTAAGTCATTAATGGAAACTCTTGTATTTGACATTTTAAACCTTCCGGTATTTTTATCTAAATATTCGGATTGAATTTTTAAACTAGATGAACCTACTTCGTTCAAACTTGTAAAACCAAGCGACTTTAGTTTTTTAATTACACTATCGTAATCATTTTTATTCAATGGTTTTATACCTCTAGTACCAAAACGCACCTCCAATTCATGATTTTTATTTGTAACACTGTATGGATTTGCCTGGTAATACAATTTTATCAAATTCGCAAAATCTTTTTGCGAATTCTTTTGAGATTGTTTTAAATCAGTCAACTCGACTTTTTCCACAACGGCATTATCAAACTCATTATCCGCGTCAATGTCTTCTTTTAATAATTCCTCTGGAGCTTCTTGTTCTTCATTTTTTGGTGGACTAAAATCAGGGGTTCGCGGCAAAGGCACATGTTGTTTTTCTTTTGAAACTAGTTTTGATTTCACAATTTGCTTTAAGAAAGATACTCTATCTCTTATTTTTAAAACATCTAATTTATCTTTTTCTTTTTGCGGTAAATCATTATAAACATCCTTAACATCTTCATCTGCAATATCTTTTAAAACCATGCTGATTATTTTCATTTTTTTGCTCTCATCTATATTTAAATTTTTTAGATCATCAATTTCTTTTTTTGTTTTCAAATCCAATCCATTATAAATATTATTTAATTCGTCACTTCCAAAGTCATTCATTTATGTTATAATATATAATTAGACTTATTTTTAAATTATTGTTCAATTTTTTTAAAAATATTTAATTATCGATTCATACAAATCTTGTTTACTCTTTGTTTTTGTTTTACTATCATTTAATGTTTCAATTTCTAATTTATTACAAATATCAACCAATTCTTGTGTCTTGTATGCAGATAGTGATTTTATTGGCTTAGCAATATTATCAACTTTATAATATTTATTTCTAAAATCATCTAGACTGTCCTTATTTGTTTCTTCAAATCCATATTTATCTTTATCCGAAAAATATTTTATTATATATATTTTATTCGAATCATTCATATTCAACTCATAGTAAGTTTTATTTTTAATAAAACATATGTTCAAAGAACCAATAACACATAATGTTAAAAAAGTATTAATATCAATTCGGGTTTCGTTTACCAATCTATTTTCAATGTTAGTCATACTGTCAAATTTGTATTGCTTAACTAGTTGTTTTTCTTTCCTCAATCGTTCTACATAATCGATTTTAAATTTTTTTTCAACAATTAGATTTCTATTAGATAAGTGGGAATAATTTGTAAGACCATTTTTTATAATATACAAACACCAAAATAAAGTGTCATTGTCTGTTGGAATAAACAATGACTGACTGTTAATAAAAGGTTCATGTTTTTCATTTTGTTGTTTCGATTTTCTGTTGTTAAACTCTTCATAAATTTTATGCTCTAAACATTTACAAATATTCGTATTATTAAACATATAATCTTGAACATGTTTAACAAAGTCTTGGTATATATCATCTTCTTTAATAAAAGCCATTTATACTATTAATTATTGTTACTATTCTATGCATGATTATCTTTATTATCTTTTGTAAAATATATATTTTTGAAAGTCTCCTTTTGTTTCTCATACTCACTCAACGTAGTTTCTTGATTATTCACATAGTTTATGTATGCTTTCATCGCTTCTAATACATCTTTATCCAAATCCGACAAGTTTATATGAACGCCATATTTATTTTCATTTAATGTTACGTTTTTATAATTATTTAAAATTCTTAACACTTCAACTTGATGAAATTTATTCATATTTTCAATCGAGTCGCGAATATAGTTTAATTCACTAACAGAAAAGTTATTTACGTCATTTGTAGTCATGGTTACTTCAGTATAGCTCATCTTCAATATACGTTTTAGTATATTCAATATGAGTTGTTATATTTAATATATTTTTATTATTATTAAATAATAACAAACATTACTATAATAAAATGGATAGTCAATGTGAAAAAGAACTACAGTTATGGAAAAAAATACCTTTTGATGTATTTATTAACCATATAATTCCTTATACTTATAAAAAAATAAATAATAAGCTTCTAAATGATATTCGCAATTTTACTTTTGACTTTCAAATGATTATTAACTATTATTATTTTGATATGAATGAGATTTGTCTTTTGGTTGACTTAACATGGTTTTATAATGGTAATCGTAAATCATTACTTATTGCAACAAATCATTCATTCATAGATATTCTTGATCGAAACTTTACTTTTAAAAATTTTTCTTTAGATAAAAAAATGGATTTTATAAAAAAGAATTTTTATTTTAATATAAATGTGAATACACACAAAAAAAATAAATTTTTATTATCATTGTTGACACCAAGTGAACGTGCATCTTTCATAAATGAATATATAATTCAATATTATGATGAATAATACCAGAGTAACAATCAGTGTCAAGGTCATGGTCATGGTCAGGCCTCAATTACTAATTTTGGTTTATGTTGCTTGATCAATTCTCCTATAATCGATATATATTTATCATTCAGCTCAAATCGTTGACCTATTACTTTTATATTTATTTTATCACCTTCTTTTATTTCATTAAAATACGAACTTGAATAATGGTGGTCTCGTGCTATAAAAACGATAATAGGTGTTGGTTTTTCATCTACACTTTCTGCAGTAATACCAGCTTTTGTATTTGTTTTGGCAAGACAAGAAATAATTGTTCCTTCTACTGGAAAACATAACTGAGTCTCGAAAACAACGTCAAAAGATACGTGGTTTCCGCGTTTTATTGTTCCGCTAGAATATGTGATGAGTTTGGTTGAATTTGGTTTTATAAATCCTTCTACAACACATTTACCTTCATAGTTAAAAGAAATATATTCTTCAATAACCTGATTTAAATTCTTTCCAATTACTGTAATAGGTAATGTAATAGTTCTACTAATAATTGATCGTGAATAAATGGATGATAATATTAATTCCTTTTTTTTATATTTTGGTTGAAGTTTTTTATTCATCGTCATACTATTCTTTTCCATTATAATTATATATACTATAATTATAATCTTTTAATTATTTTTCAATTTTATTTAATTTTATTTAATTTTTAACATGAATTGTATATAACTTGTGATAAATAGCCATTTCGGGTGTAAAAAACCACTTTTTACCATCTCTTCTGACTTTGTCAAAATATCGTAGTAAAAATTCTTGCAAAACGCATAGTTCTACGTGACCTATAGCTTCTTGAACCACATTTTTATCTTCATCTTTTAATATTTTAGTATTTTCTTTTGTGTATTTTTCTTCGCCTACAATTTTATTTAAAATATCCAATGTTTTGTTTTTACCCGCTTCGTCACATCTTGCCCCAGTATCTCTTTTTGCCAACATGTCTTTTGTTTTAAAAACTAAATAATTATTATTTTTTTCATATCCAATAAATCCTATTATTTGATTATAATCATTTATTTTCAAATTCAATATATCCATAACCTCCTTAGTTTCAGCAATTTCTTTTTGGTCTTCGGGTTCAGCTTCAATCCATTTATTGTTCTTTAAAATCATTATTTTAATTTTATTCAGATTGTACATTATAATCGCATTAAAATGATTAGTTGTAACACCTTTTCTCTCAAAGTATTCTTTGATCATAAATGTTAAGCTAGATTTATTTAGTTCGGCGAGAGAATAAATATAATTCATCAAATCCAACTTTTCAGGAAACAGCAAAAGTTCAATCATATGTGCAACTAAAAAGTCAATCAACATCTCACGACTATCTGGATACTCTTTTGCTAATTTTCTCATGACAACACCACTGTGTTTATACCAATTATCATCACCTCTTGGAACCTTAGTTCCACTTGTTGAAAATTCTAATGCTAAAATATAGTTCTTGTTTAACTCTTCCAATATTTTCTTTCCATTGCTGTTTACATCATCAGCTTGTATATCATCTTCAACTATCAATTTGTTTATCTTAGTTTTTTTTAAAGGTAGTGTTAATTCTTTCTTGATTTCAAATTTGACTGCATTATGTTTAAAGTCGATTGGAGTACTTCTGTCATATATAGATATATTTTTATCTAGTAGCTCAATAGGTTGAAATAAATAATAATCACCAATATTGACCAATCTTCCATTTCTACCATATTTATCTACTATAAATTCATTATTGTCTTCAATGAACATTGTTAAAGCTGCATATATTTGTACGTATGGATATTTTTTTGGTATTTGTATCAAATTCATCAATGTTTCTTTTTTATAAAAAAAACTTTCCTTCATCAAAAGACGAATTTTTTGAATTATTTTCTCTGAATTAAGTTTAATAAATGTATCATTGTAACTATCGTTGTTTAAGTTATCTTCATTTATTTCTTTATTTGGTCTACAAGTATAGTGACAAGTAGCCATATAATCACATGCAGGAGAGAAAGGTAAATCACCTATTTTAAAGTCATGAATAACTAATCCAGTTGATAACTCTTGAGTTATATCATCTTCTAGATTTGCCGACATCATTTCTTGTGTAAAATTAGTTTGGTCGTGATTGATTATGCAATCAACCGCAGTTTCCTTTAATAATCTAGTTACTTTACCAATTTGTGTAGCTTTCATTTCTGCAACACGATAAACGTAGAGGTCCGCGGCTTCTTCTTCATTGTTGCCTAATATAGTCCCATACATAAAAATCATTACATTTCTTTTCTCAAAAGGTAAATCTTTATGACTAGAATTACGCACACCACGGCCAATAATTTGTTCTATACGATTCATGTTATACCATGGTTCTAATATATGAATTTGACGTATAAATTTAAAGTCAATGCCCTCTGAACCCGCTTTTGAAATTAAAATAACTTTTACTTTGTTTCCATCTTTATTATCTTCATTAGTTAATCCTTTTACTTCAAAGTCGTTGTTGGGTGATATTCTTGGGTCGCCAGTAATAAACGCGTACCGTGCAGGCAGGAAATTTTTTTTATCTGTCGGAGGTTTCATAGTTCTTACATCAACCACTTCGGATGGTCTGGTTTTAAAAAGAGGTTTCACATTTTCACCATATCTTGTAAACCCTAGTTCCTCTAATGCAAGAGCCATTGGAATTAATCCACCGTCAATATATTGTGAATAAATCAAAATAACTCCATCTGCGACTTTGATTGTTGAGTCTATATTTTTCAACGTAATTTTATCTAAAATACATTTAATTTTTGAACTACACTTGCCTATCTCGTTGTATGAAAATATTTTGCCGTAATTATCCAATGTTGATTTTTTATATTCAAAGTCACCCTTAAGGGGTGGAGATTTTTGATCTACAAAATCCATCATGCGCTCTAGACCTTTTTTACCTGTCAAATCCACCTTTTCCACCTTTGAGAAAGGTGGAGCCAAATCATCTGACCTTTCATCACTTTCCGCATTTTCTGCATTTTTTAAACGCGGAATTTTTGGCTCCACCTTTTCTAAAGGTGGAACATTTCCCAAAGGTGTAGGGTAAGCAATAATAAGCGCCTCTAGTGGTCTCTGTAACAGGGTATATCCAAATGACTCCATATTTTCAAAATTTGGCATTTCTCTTACATCTCCTTTTTTTGTTGTAAGTGTCATCGTCTTGTTTCTCAAATTATTAATAATATATTTGTAAGCACAATATTGACAACGACCACAACCACCGCAATCTTCAAGTTTATTCAAATAAATCCCTAAAATGCGATTTTTATCTGTATCGTTAATTTTTTTCAAGTTCATTTGATAAGAAGGATATTGAATGTAAGGAAACGTGTTTTTTTTTGCAAATTCATTTGGATAGACGCGATATGGAAATGTATAAGGGTTTTCACCTCGTACAAAAGAAACATAACCTGTAGCTTTTCTGATTAAAAGCTCTTCTCCGTTTTCTTTAAAATTACCATTTTTCTCAAACACATCTCTCGGATCTATAATGCCTCGTCGATCGTTCATGTTCATCAAATTCAACAACCAGGTTATTTCTTTGTAACTATTATACATTGGAGTAGCAGATAAAAGCAGTAACCGCATATTTTCTGCTGCTTTAACTAATAATTCTAAATTCAATGCCACCTTTTTATTTTCATTTTCTTCAGTTTTTCTTATATTATGAACCTCATCAATTACAATCAAACGATTATCAAACTCTTTCTTAAGCTTTTGAATAATTCTTTTATTCAATGTTATTTTAACATCGCCCAATAATTGTATTTTATTTTTCGACTTTTCATTATTATTTAACCTTTCTTGTAACTTGACTTCCTCTTCATAATGTATAGTTTTAATTATATAATTTGCAAATTGTCCATAACCCAAAAATACATAATAATTATTTATTAAATTTTTAATTTGACCAACTATTTTTTCTTTTGGTATACCTTTCATGTTCATTGGATTGATTTCTTTTAATAACTTATTTCCAACACAGCCTTTTATATTCCAAACACCATCTACTAATTTCAACTTTCTCTCATCAAACAGTTGCAACTTAAAATTATCTTGGACATTTTCAGATGCCACGATAATTATTCTTTTTGTTATACCCATTTGTTTCATATAGTCACGCATCTCCTCACAAACACCAATAGCACTACAGGTTTTTCCCGTACCTAATCCGTGGTATAATAATAAACTATTATACGGAGTTTGTGACGATAAAAAATTTTTAACAAAAGCTTGGTGAGGAGAAAGTTCAAATTCGGCCTTAGAAATTGTATCAGCATATTCCTTTATGTTTTTATAAATTGTTCCATCGTATTTTGTATCATTGAATTCTTTCTTCTCCGCTATTTTAATATTAAAATTAATATCGTTTAAATTAGGATAAAGATAATCATTTTCTCCATCAGGCATTTCTTGCAAACATTTTCTCTCAAGTGCTTCTTTTTTAAGTATGAATTTATTACAGATCTTTGTCAACTTATTTTCACCGCAACTACTTTTAAATTCGCTTTCTAAATCAACATTGCAAATGCTACTCTTTGTTTCATTTGAAACACCTGAAACACCTTGAACACCTTGAACACCTTGAACATCTGGCATACTAGTTGTACTTGTGTCATTGATTGATTCTTCTTCAACTATTAATTTATGTTTTTTATTTTGAGACATATATTACTTATATATTATGAATATAATCTATATTCTTCTAATACTTTATTAATATTCGTTATTAATTTTTTTTTCTCTAAATTATAAGGACGTATTGAATTGATACATTCTTCAAATGTTTTCCACTCTAAACTGCTCACTTCACTTTTTTGAAATTTAGTAAAATCAATCTCAATATTTTCTATATATGCCAAAAAATATTTGTGTTTATATGCTTTCTGATTTGTTCCTATAAATGTTTCCTCAAAGGGTAATACATTTTCAACAATATTTATATCATCCGATTTAATACCAGTTTCTTCTTCAAATTCTCTTACCGCACATTCTAAATCCTTTTCTTTAAAATTTTTTCTACCTTTTGGGAACTCCCACTCTGTTTCATCCCAACTTGTAGTACTTTTATTAATCATATCATTTAATGTAACAATATTATCACCATTAGTTACTCCATTCTTTAACAAGTCAAATTTTTTGCAAGAACCGTGTGTCTCATTTTTGTGATGATTATTATAATTTATTTGTGTGTCGCCCCACATTTCTTTTAATAAACTATCAAATTTACTACTCAATAATTTTTCTTTTTCTTGATTAGACATTTCATCAATAATATTTTGTACTTGATAAATGTTATTTTCATTGTACTTTCCCCTAATAAAATCAATAAAACCGAAACTATCTTTTCGCCTAATCATCAAAAATTTTAATACATTATTAAAATAACTAAATGCAATTACGCCGTAGCTAATAATAGGCAACTTACATTGATTAAACTGATGACCAACTTTGCCGCAGTTATTACAAACATTAGAATTTTTATTCATTATAATTAATATATACCTATATGTTTAAAGAAGTTTGTTTTTATATTGTTTTATTCTAATGGCAAGTCTTAATCCAAATGTATGGGGTCCTAAGTATTGGTTTTTTTTTCATACAATAACACTCAACTACCCGAACTATCCTAATAGTGTGACAAAAAAAAAATACTATGACTTTGTTCAAAATATACCCATGTTTATTCCTGTAGAAGAAATAGCAACTTATTTTAGTAAATTATTAAATGAATATCCTGTTCAACCATATTTAGATAGTAGAGAAACATTCATTAAATGGTTTTGGTTTATTCATAATAAAGTAAATGAAAAATTGGAAAAACCTGTGATTACTTTAAATGAATTTTATAGTAAATATTATGAACAATATAAATCAACCAATGAAAAACTGCTTCAGTACTATAAAATAAAACAAAAAATAATATTTATTGTGCTTCTTTTATTACTTTGTGGTTTAATATATTATTTATACGATAAATAAAATTATTATATGATTGTATATATATATACTAAATAAACACAATAAATTAATCAATGCAAAATAATGACAACACTAATAATAACAAGACAGGTGGAAAAATACTGGCGTCGGGTGGGTTTGGTTGTGTATTTTCACCAGCATTGAAGTGTAAAAATAGCAATAAGAGAGAAAAAAATAAAGTATCCAAACTTATGACTTTAAAAAACGCAAAAGAAGAATATGACAGTTTGATAGAAATCAGAGAAAAATTAAATAAAATACCAAATTATCAGGACTATTTTTTAGTGAATAACTATGATATATGTATACCAAATAATTTGACAAAAAATGATTTAAATAACTTTAATAAATGTAGCGCACTTAAAAAACAAAATATTACAAAAAAAAATATTAATAAAAAACTGGATAAGTTGCTTGTATTGAATATGCCTTATGGTGGAATAACACTAGAACAATTTTTTACAAATAATAAAAATTATAGTCAACTTAAAGAACTAAATAATCATCTAGTTCAGCTATTAAAATATGGAATAATTGAAATGAATAAAAAAAATGTATACCATAGTGATATTAAAGGCTCAAATATTTTAATTGATCGACATAGCAAGAAAAACTCTATGATAGTACGTTTAATTGACTGGAGCTTGACCACGGAATATATTCCTTTTAAAAATAATAAATTTCCTTATAATTGGAAAAACAGACCATTACAATTTAATGTTCCATTCTCAATACTTTTATTTACAGACTTGTTTGTAGAAAAATATACAACTTTTTTGGGAAAAAACAACCGTGAAACTAGTAGATCATCTCTTTCAGAGTTTATAAAACAATATTTAACCGAATGGTTCAAAGAAAGGGGTTTAGGACATTTAAAATATATTAATAAAATTATGTATACGCTTTTTTACTATGATTTAGACATCGATGATATTTCAAAGGATACTATTACAAAGACGACTTCTTACAGTGATACTGCTACTTCTAGTGAAAATGAACAAATGAAAAAATATATTGAAAAAACTTACACGTTTCCTTTCATAATAAATTATTTAGTTGAAATTTTAATCCATTTTACAAAATTTAAATCAGATGGTTCATTGAATTTACGATTTTATTTAGATAATGTTTTTATAAAAATAATAGATATTTGGGGATTTATAATATCTTATTTTCCATTTTATGAACTTCTTTTTGAAAATTATCATAATTTAACAAAAGAACAACGTGTAATATTTGAAAAAATAAAAACAATATTTTTAAAATATTTATATGAACCACGAATAAAACCCATTGAAATAAAAGATTTAGAACATGAATTAAAAGAAATAAATGATTTTATGCAAATTTAATTTTTTAATTATAAAAATTATATCTGTATATAATATAATTATGTTTTCTTCAAAAGACTTTGAAAGACTTTGCACTCCAGCAAAATTATATTTTGCGTTGGCAATTTTAAGCATTTTATTAGGACTTTTCAGTGGTTTCCACTTCATGGCAATTTTAATGAAACTTATTTTTGCTGTTATTTACACCTTTATCCTTGGTTGGTTATGTAAGAAGGGATGGAAGGGATTAGCATGGTTCTTAGTATTATTACCTTATGTGTTAATTTTATTAATGATGTTTGGTGTTCTGAGAATGGCAAAAAAAGGTATGAATTCTGTCAACTCAGGTAATTTCCTTATGTTTCCAGCTAGTAATTCTCCACAACAACAAGCTCTAAATGCGGCTTAAAATATTGAAATAGGCCCAGATTAAAATGTTATAACAATTTTTACTTTTTAACATTTACAATATAAATTAATTTATAATTTAATTTATATTATAATAATATGCGAATTGAATTATGGATAATATTAATAACCGCATTTTTAATTTATAATGCTTATCACGATGGAAAATATACGAAAATGTTAATGTCTTATAAAAAATATTATACAATGATATTTTATTGCATTTTAGGATTAGGGGTTTATTTATTATTCAAAAAAAGCCCTCATCAAGGGAAAAATATGTTACAATATGCAAATAATGTAGTCAAATATATGCCCATTGATAAGTCTTCACTAGAAATGTTCACTCCTATTTTTGATTTTACATCCAATGAAGGTGGGAACGGAGGTGGCGAAGGTGGAAATAGTTTCATGAGTTCATTTTATAATGTTGATACAAGACAAGGAAACGGCGATTTTAGGCAACAACGGATGATGCAATCTGGAAAAACAGGTAATAAACGATCTGTAAGTGAAACAAAGAAAAAATACGTTGCCGCTAATCAAGAATGGAAGTGTGGTCATTGTGACTCACAATTAGATCATACATTTGAAATTGATCATAAAATTAGACTAGAATATGGCGGTGGAAATGATGTACAAAATTTAATAGCATTATGTAGAAACTGTCATGGAAAGAAAACTGCTAGTGAAAATATGTGAGAATTTTCATTGTTTCGTGAAATGAATGAATTGAGTGTGAATTATCATTAAAAAATATTGTATCTTTATAATATAAGTAAATTATATTATGAATGAAAAAACAACAACAAATAGTGGTGGAACAATAAAAATAACCAATTTTGTACCAATTATTATTGTAATAATATTTTTGATTATCATGATTTTTGCTGTATTATTTATTTATAGTGGAGCCACTTTTAGCAAATCAGAAATAAACAACGCTGCAGTTGCAAATGTGTTTGTTATATTGCCTTTTGTTTTTGTTATTATTGTTTTATGTTTTATATTTTTACCAAGTTACAAAGAATTTTCAAAATTATTCAATCAAATAAGCAATGTAACATTTGTTATTTTGTATACTATATTTTTAATTTTACTATTCCGACTACTACCAAGCAATATTTTAAATAGTCACGCAAATTTTATAGTTCCTATTACTCTAATAGTCGCGTTTGTTTTATTTTTTATAGCTTTCCAAAGTAACTATATAGTTGATTTTGATTTGAACTACGAGAGAATTAAAATCATGATCATGTTTTTTTGTTTTATTACACTGAGTATTTTATATTACTCGACCAATCCAGGAAACTATATTACTAATAACTTTGGATTTTCTCTCTTGTTGACTATCCTTATTGCAGTTTTTAGTTTTATTTACCTAGTTACATTAATAACATTGCCCGAAACATATGACATATTTAAATATTCAAAAGATACAAACAACTTGTTGGAAAACGTCTCTTCCTTATCAAAATACGGTACTATTTTATTTGTATTATTCTTAGTGGTTATGACTATTGTTATGCTTACATATCCAGGTGGGTTTTTTACAAACAAAAGTATGTCTGCAATTATAATTTCATTGACACTTCTTGTATGTATTTTTTGGTCAACAATGTTGATACTCAATATGTTTTCTGGGTCAGCCACTACAAAATCTACATCAGATAGTAAATTATCATTTATAAAAAAAACACTTCTTAGCTTATTTGGTCTCACAATTTCAGGTATTATAATTGCATACCTTGTTTATAGTATTCAACACTTATCAAGTAAATCTGGTATTATCAGTTTTATATTAAGTATTTTTCTTATTGTCTTTGTTTTGATTTTGATATACAAAATAATTTTTGTAAAACTTCCATCAAATAGTGCAAATAAAGCCAAAGGCGGGTTTTTCGACTTGATAGTAAATTTGGTCTTTTATATTCCATGTTTGTTTTCTGGCATTTTCGATTTCATTATGAAAACTACTGTTTCTGAATATAATTCAAATACTACCGGGAACGTAGTGATTTTATTCATTACGATTATACTGATCCTATTATACATATATTTACCAAACATAGAACAAGCAGTTAATTTGCAAGGCGGTAAACAGTTAGTTGAAAATCCAGTTTATACCAACACGTTGTATCCATTAGCAAATTATGAACAACTCAATGGAAACGATAACTTTGATTATCAATATGCAATTTCATTTTGGGTTTTCTTAGATTCATTCGGTCCAAATAGTTCCTCTAGTCATAATGAATACACATCTGTATTAAATTTTGGTGGAAAACCAAATGTCCTGTATAAAGGTAGTACAAATACTTTGATGATCACCATGGATCAATCGAAATTGTCTGAAAAAACAAAAAATAGGTTATTAGAATTTGATGATAATGGAAACAGAATTATTTATACAAATAACAATATGTTACTACAAAAATGGAACAATATTATCATTAACTATAATGGTGGAACTTTAGATGTATTCTTAAATGGCGAATTGGTGAAATCATCTATTGAAGTTATTCCATATATGAAACTAGATGCATTGACAATTGGAAGTGATGGGGGTGTAAATGGAGGAATTTGTAATGTTGTTTATTATAAAAACCCATTAACAATAACAAAAATTTATTATATTTACAATAATGTTAAAAACAAAACACCGCCAGTGAATAATAGATCCAATAAAACAATTATTCCACTTGAATAATAGAAAATTTCTAAGTCTATATTATACAAATACAAATGGGCATTTTAGGTATTATAATAACTATTTTAGTAATTGTTTTAATAGTCATGTTTTTTATTCATGTTTTTAGAAACCCATATAAATTATCTAGTTTACAAAATGGGCAGAACTCTGCTACCATACAAGCAAATTCTTTAGCAACGAGTGGTTCAAATATTCCATCTAGTAATTTTGCTTATTCTATTTGGTTTTATGTTAATGATTTTAACTACAGATACGGTGAACCAAAAGTAATTTTTGGTAGAATGGGTGCGCCTAGTACTGCAAATAGTAGCAGTAATGGTAGTAGTACAGGTAGTGGGTCACAAATGGCTTCTTCATCAAATAGTTCAATCCAAGGCGTAAATGGTTTAGACCCATGCCCTGCTGTTGTTTTGGGTGCTGTCGAAAATAATTTGGACATTTCATTAGGCTGTTACCCAGGAATTAATCAAACCCCTACTACACCAGGAGGAAATACTGTTGTTCATACATGCAATGTAGCAAATATTCCTGTTCAGAGATGGGTCAATTTAACTATCAGTGTTTACGGCAGATCACTTGATGTTTACATAGACGGCAAATTAGTAAAAACATGTTTATTACCAGGTGTTGCGAATGTCAACAACAGTTCTAATGTTTATGTGACACCAGCTGGTGGTTTCAGTGGTTGGACATCTAAATTTCAATATTTTCCTAACTCATTAAATCCACAACAAGCCTACAATATCTATACACAAGGTTATGGTGGAAATATGTTTTCTAATTTCTTACAAGGATATCAAGTGCAAATTTCCTTAGTTGAAAATGGTACAACACAAAGTAGTGTTACTATATAATATTTTTTTCTTATTTAATTATAATACATGAGTGAAAATTCAAACTATAATTCATTTTCAACCAATAAAGGAAATTCATCTAATAGTAGTTTTTTAGATTCAAATAGTTTAGTAGCAAAATTCGCATTTTTATTAATTGTTATTTTCGGTTTTATCATTTTATTAAAATTCGGAACTTCTATTGTAAGTTACTTCATGTCTCCAAGTAAATCACCTCATTTGATCAATGGTATGGTAAATGCTCAAAACGCCATTATTTTTAATCAAGACCCAAGTTTCAACAACGCCGTAACTATTACAAGGTCTGTTAATCAAAATGATGGAATTGAGTTCACGTGGTCTGTTTGGATTTTTATCAACAACTGGCAGTATTTACAAGGACAATACAAACATATTTTTTACAAAGGCAATAGTAATTTAGCAGAAAATGGATTGAATTTCCCCAATAATGCTCCTGGCTTATATTTAGCACCTGACACGAATAACTTGGTTATTATAATGAATACTTTTGATGTGATTAATGAAGAAATAACTATACCTGACATACCGCTTAATAAATGGTTGAATATTATTGTACGATGTCAAAACAGGACATTGGATGTTTATATAAATGGAACAATTACTAGAAGTTTAGAATTGTCGAGTGTTCCTAAACAAAATTATGGAGATGTTTACGTGGCTATGAATGGTGGGTTTGATGGTTACATTTCAAATTTATGGTATTACAATTATGCTCTAGGAACACGCGCAATTCAAGACATTGTGAATAGAGGACCGAATACAAAAATGTCTGACAGTTCTCAAGTCAGTATGAAAGATCCAAATTATTTATCGCTTCGATGGTTCTTTTACGGCTCAAATAATCTATATAATCCATAATAATTTATTGCTGATTTTTTAAATAAATTATTATTATAACAACATCTCGTTTTATACATATACATGTCGTATACAAGCAATTATTTACCAATTCCACCTAGAGCATGGTCTAGAGTTGAAAATCGATGCACTTTTGATACTTCACCGAGTGATAATAGCTCCGGTTATGATCCATTTGTATTTAAACGCCTTGCACAATTGAACAAAGGAAATGTTTTACAATACAAAAAAAATAGCACACAGTTGACAAAAAATCAACGTTATTCTCAAATTGCCAAAGGTATGTGGACAAATAGAACCAAAACATGGGCAACACAATCGGTCACTTATAGTAATCCAAATACCGCGAGTTTGAAAAGAGTTGGTTTTGTTGAATATCCCAACAACGACATCACACCCGGAAGTCCTGCTAATCCAGCGGGTCCTTATGTTCCTGTTGGTGTTTTGTCTGACCCTTTTAACTGTCCTAATTTTGCATTCAAAGATGGTGGTAATTTGATTGGTACTACTTATGAAAATCCTTGTACGGGAGAAATTATCAAGAAAACATTTCAGCAGAATTATTACCCTACGAGTGATTCCGATGTTCCTGGACCTATTCAGTTGTTGTATTGGGACCCTAGATTACAAACATGGTACCCACGGCAACGATACACCATGAATAACAGTACTGATAAATGGCCTATTAATTATAAATTATTTCAAAGTGCTATTTATCCTAATGCTCCGACATTGGAAATTGTCTCCTCTACTACTAACAGCGTCGAATTATCATGGACAATTAGCAATAATACTTGTTATCCTGTATCCAATTTTTCCATTTTTGTTAATAACACTTTGTATAAAACAATTACAAATTCCACGAATTATACAACAACCTTGACAGGGTTGAACAGCGGTCCTTATAATATATACATCACATCTATATTATCTGGCAATACTTCGCCGCCGTCCAATGTTGTTGTATACAACAACGAGATTGTAGTGAAGCAGTCTTTGGCAGCGGACAACAAAACATATAGCGATAATGTTACTGATTTAAGCAATCAAATCACCGATATTGCTAGTGGAAATATTGGAAGTGGAAATACCACTATCAATACAAATATTAATGGTGGTAGTTCAATTTTTAATACAGAAAGTGACTATTATGTAATTGAAAATACAAACAATAGCACTAACTCGGTAGTTTTACCCGACAATCTAATAACAGAAAATAATAAATCTATTACAATATTTAATAAAACTGGAAGTATATTAACAATTTTATCTACTGCGAATATTTATAATATGATGTATGCACCTAATGGAACTAATACATTAGAAATTGCACAAAATAGCGTAGTTAGTTTGACGTATATGTTCGATATAAACAACATACTAAGTATTTATGCAAATATTACATAATTTATTGTGGTTGATTTGGTGTTACATAAACATCAGTATAATTATCATAATAAGTGGACAAACCACCTAAAGCGGTTGGATATTGTGTTGTCGATACACCTGTCATGTCACTATTAATTCTAAAAATATTATTAAACAAATAATTTGTTGCAACGGCTGCATTGTTAAATAAAAATTTTGTAGTTCCAGTTTTTTGTTTTATATTAAATGCACTTAAAATAAATTTTACCTCGTTTTTGGTGTAAAGTGACCCTGTAGAAATTGAAAAACAAGATATTTTATCAGTTGGCTGAACAATAGTCGTATCATATGTTCCATCGGTTTTTACAGTTCCATATGTTCCATTAGTGTTATTTGTAGCATTTGCTGTGCTAGTAGAAGTACATTTTAAATTTGTAACATTATATTCATTTGTCGGAACTTCAACACCAGTGTATAAACAATATGATATATTGCTAGTCGTTGAGAGTGGTGTACTAGGTTCAAAATAATAATTAATGCGAGCATTTGCAAAATATGGAAAAAGATCGTTCGTACCTTTAGGTTGAGTATAAACACTAATAAATGGTAACGCTTTATTACTAATTGCAAATATATTCATGTACATATTTTGTATATCGGTAATAGTCATATTCATGCCATTTGGTGGAATATACCAATTTATTTTATTTGTAGTATTTGTATTGACAGTATTAATCATATTTTCAAAATACCATCCATCAAAAAAATATTGACTTGAAACAGAATAAGGAATTGGAAGAGGAGCACACGCATCTGCCCATACGGCGCTTTTGCAATCCATCACAATAGCATTTTCACTATTTGAAATAACATCGGATACAGAAACTTTTATTTCAGTCGTTGTATCTATAATACCATCTATACTTTGTATAGCACCATCACCTGTTATTTTTTTAACTAATTCAAATACGTTTTTAAAACTATCTACTACATTACTGTCGTCATTTGTGATTAAATTAATTTGTTTTTGTATGTACCATAAACCATCATCTACATAGGTTTGAGTTGTAAGGTATTTACTAGTTGACGTACTTGTAAAAGCACCAGATGTAGCTCTACTTGTGCGTAATTCTGTTGGGACACTATAACTAGAAAAATTTGTTTCAAAATAACCATCAGTTCCTATTTTAGCGTTGGTACTAGCAAAAGATGCGGAACCATCTGCATTTAGTAAGGTTTTACCTGCTGCTGCAGAAAGAGATCCATCTGCGGCAATGACCAAACTGCCCGATGAACCGAACGAACCCGAAGTAGCAGTAACTTTTGTCATTGTAGTTTCTCCATTAGAATTTATCGTAGCTTTGCCATTATTGATATTTAAACTTTGAGCATATACTGTACCATCAGTTGTTTTCAAATCACCACTTGTAGTCAAAGCACCGGTGGTTGAATTTACATTAAATAGTGTACTTGAGCCAACAATTAAATTTTTAGATGTCGACACGGATGCATCTGTAACTGTTAATCTTTCACCACTTGCGCCAATTTGCAACGTACCTTTTGCAGTAATACTTCCATCATTGCTCAATGTAACTTTATTATCTGTATCTGAACCAACTGTGATTGTACCAGTTGAGTTAAATTGACCAGTAACAGTTATATCCTTCGAGCTAATTGTTCCTGATGTAGTAATATTTCCTGAAACTGCGGTTACACTAAATTTGCTATTGATGCTCAAATCTCCTGTGTCTGAAATAGTTAAACTAGGTGTACCACTTAAACTACCAGTTCTATAAATATTAATGCTATTTGTATTTACTGAACTAGAATTTACACTTGACGATGTAGTAATTGAACCAACTGTATTTACAACACCTGCACTATCAATAGTTAAATAAGCAGTGCTTCCATTAGAATTAATATTCAAGGCATATCCACTGATTGTAGAATTTGTAGCAATCTGCAGGTTACTTGTACTAAATACAGGATTGTCTGAACTACTTTTAACTTTTACAGAACCTAAATAATATGTTGGAGCGCTAGGTACTGTTAGTAAAGGAGCTGATACGGTAGAGACTAAAGCGGCGGGGGAAGGTGGCATGTTATAATAATTATAAATAAATTATAAAATACAAAAAAAATAATTTATTTTTTTCTTACTAAATTTACACTCTTAAGCTTGGATTAATACAGATTTCACTTGTCGGAAATATTTCCCCTGACATGCAGACGTCGTCTGCACCTACTTGCACGCACGATCTATATCCGCGTTCTTCGCCTATATAACAATATCCGCCATTTGATTGACTTTTCTGAATACTACTTGACGCATCATCAGCTTCATAATCTTGGGTTTGACCAATGTTGTTCTTTACATTGGAATTATTCAGCGCCTTATTCATTGTATTGTTCTGCATTACATCTGCTTGTGGTATGGAATTTTGTAATGACGTCCCGCCTGCGGTTGTCGACGACTTCTTCCCTTCAGGGAGAGCATTTTGCACGCCAGTCAAACCAGTGTCAATAACATCTGCGGTAGTATTCACTACAGCTTTTGCACCTGTAGCTGTCGTATCAACCACTTGACTTGTAACCATTCCAAAAGCGCCTGCTATATTCGTAATAATCGGAGTAAAAAAACTAGTTATATCTTGCGTACCTTTTGCTAAATATACAAATATATTAAACCCTAAAAATGCAAATATTAAAATAATGATAATCCAAGTAGTTGCTGATATAGAAGCGAGTGAACTAAACCAGCCACCACTGTTCGAGGTTGATGTAGTCGTGTCCAAGGAAGAGAGAGCACTTTTGGATGTGGAGTTAGATCCAGAATTACCGTTTAGTGTTTCATTGATTGATTGCATTATAGAATTAGAATTTGCTTTGTTGTCCATTATAATAAAAATATATATATTATTTTTTTATTATAAATTCGCACTTTTGAATTATCGTGTTTTCTCGATTATTGATTTAATCTTTTTTTCACTTGTTTTTTTGTCTACGACATATTGTCCACAAGGTCCGCAATGGTCTTCATTTGATAAATCAACTTTTTGATCCGTTTTTTTACTACAATAATCAATATTCCACCTACCTAGTGGCTTGGGTAATTCTTTTTGAAAAAATTTTCTAATAACAGTTGTAATATATTTCATACTAGTAGTATTACTTAAATATCTGGTGCATCCTTTAAATTATTTTATTTATGTTTCATTTTAATTGGGACAAAATTTTAGTAAATATATTTTTATACTAAAAATTATCATCGTCTTCATGATCATCATCATCTTCATCATCATCTTCATCATCTTCATCTTCATCATCATATTCATCTTCATCTTCATCTTCTTCTTCATCTTCATTATCAGTTTCATCATCTTCAACAGCATGCATATAACCATCGTGTTCATTAGATAACCACTCCAGAAATGCATCTTTATTTAAATGTTGATATTGGCTTGTTAGTTGTATTAACTTATCTCCCGATAAGTAATGTCCACCATAACCTAATATTTTTATTACTTCTTCCAATTCTTCTTCATTAAAATTAAATCTTTCCAATGATTTTTTCAAAATGTCTTCTTCCTCTGGATTGAACTTTCCGCCATACATTTTTTTTTGGTTATACACTATTTTCTTACTTTGTTTGCGTTTTGTTGTCTTGCGTTTTGTTGTCTTGCGTTTTGTTGTCTTGCGTTTTGTTGTCTTGCGTTTTGTTGTCTTGCGTTTTGTTGTCTTGCGTTTTATTGTATTGCGTTTTATTGTCTTGCGTTTTGTTTGTTTACGATTAATTCTTCTACTTTTTTGGTTCTTCATATATCCCCTTATTATAAGTAAATAAAAAAATATAACTGTTCAATTATGTAAATTATGTCTTTTTTTATTCTTTAAAGTTTTTTTCACTTTTTTTCTTGAAAATCTTATTTTTTTCTTTCCACCTTTAGGTGATCCATAAAGCCTTTGATTAATTGTATCAAATGCATTATCACGCATTTTCATTGTCATATCCATAGCTTTATTTACATTTTTATAAATTTTTTCGTGAACTCTTTCAGACATATCGTCAAATTTTTCCAACATTGGAAATAAATTTATAGAAAAAAGTGTAATAAGAGCAGTAAAGGCAGTTATACTACCCGCGGCCATCTGAGTAGTTACTCGAACAAATGTTGTTGTCATTTTAATTCCTCCCAATACAATAAAGACAGCAAGAGTGCTAACTTCAATAATAATGCCAGCACCTATACTAGCAGTAGCTTTGATTTTTTCGATTATATAATCTTTTAATTCCTTAATACTACAAGTAATTTTTTCTGGGTCTAACCCAGCAAAAAGACAATCTGGTATTTCTTCAATAATAGCTTTCTTTTCGTCATTACTATATTTTGCCATTTCAGGTGAACCAAATTTTTCAAAAAAACCTTCGTTAAATTTAACACCATTATTTATTCCTTTTTTAGTTAATTGTTCATCTATTTGAGTTATTTGGTTTGCTATTTCTTGGTTTTTTTCATTTTTTTGACTATTAAGATTATTTTTTAATTCTTCTATTTCATTTATTTCATCATCATCAAGAATACGCTTCAGACCACCATATTTTTTTCTTTTTCCACCTAAAGTAGGACCTTTTACACCTACACCTGTTATTATATTTTCAACATCGACAACACCATCTCCTTGGTTCTCTAAATCTCTTAAGAGTTCACTTGTTTCATTAATTTTATCAATATTTTCTAAAAAATTCGCAACTATTATACTTAAGTAAGATGTATCTTTTCCTAACACAGTTCCTAAATCTATTATTGAAATTTGTTTTATTTCTTTTATACTATCAACAAGATCAGTATTTTCAGTATTCATACTCATTTTAATATAGTAGTAATATAATATAATATTGTATTATAATTTAATAATTTAATACCATGATATGTAAAATCTCTAATAGTATTTTACACATTATTTTTTATCTTCGTAAGGTTTTACGTATATGATACTCTGTGTCATAACTACACCATCCTCCACAAAATGTGTATTTATGCCAAAATATATAATTTGAATATTGTTCTTCTGCATCATTACTACAATTAACGCAATATTTATCGTTCTCACTGCGCTCTTCAGATTTAATTAATAATTCATTCATTACTAGTTGCATTAATGGTCTATGTTCTACATTAAACTCACTTATCAAATCTTGTAATTGTTTCGGCAATAAAAGTAAATTCATTTGTTATATTATCTTTGTTTAAAATAACGTAACAAATCAAATAACTATTCAATTTTTTTTCTTATTTTTGGCAGCATATTAAATGAGAAAAAGTATAACGTTTTGTTCATTTAAAAGACAGCAAGTACAAGAATTGATTCATATCAGCAAGAATTTCATCGCGAATTGTCATTAAATCCATGTTTGCCATCAATTTCATTGCTCTATGATTATGCAAATTAACTAAATAACTTTTAAATTCCTTTACTTTTTGTATAAGCTGACTTATATTACTTAAATCGTAAAGAGGCAATGTTTTTTGTCGTATCAAATCAATTCTCATACCAGTTTTACCTAAAAGAACTTCCATAAATTTATCCATGTTTTCATTTAGTTTGGTGTACAATTCATCTGTTGCTTTATGAGTTGCATAACTATGGGTTTTCCAGTGATATAGCTTAATTAATAGTATCATTTCAAAAAATTTCATTGTGATTTCTCTCTCAAAGTTTTCGTAGACACTACGATTTCTTCCATTTTCACGACTGCCATAATTTTTACGAGTTGAACTAGTTTTTTTATTTCTCCTTGTCATATTCATTTTTTTTAGCATTATACTAACTGTATGTAATATATATTGTACCAATATTTAAAAATACTATTATTATAATCTAGGTATAAATTTGTCTCCGAAATTATCCATTGCCTCCAATTTTTCAATCGTTTTTTCTAAATTAGACGCCTTAACATCTTTGAATAAATAATCTGTTCCAGGGCTTTCTTCATTGGTTTTTATTTGACCGTAAATCGTGTCTATTTTTTTCATAATAGCTGCAACAACCTCTTTTTGTTGTTCTCGCATTATTTCTTCTGTTAGTGTAACATTTTCACACAAAAGCGACACAGCAAAATAAATGATGTATTTTCTTTTCCTGTTACAACTACTGCTGTATTTAAGTGTAAACAACGATAAAAGAGCCTTGATAATCTTCTGTATAATCACAGGTTTTTCCATCGACTTCTGCAAAAAAATGTCCCATACTATCCATATCACATCCATTTGATGTTTATCATCAACAGGTATATTGCTCCTTCGCTCACATTTCAGCTTCTCTTTCTTATTTTTGCAAATATTCTCAAACTCATTGATCCATTCTATCCAGTAACATGATTGGATCACATTTTTGCTTTCATCGGACAAGTTGTAAGCTAATTCATTTACTGCAATAAATAATTCTTTTGGGTCTTCCTTCATAAAATATTCATTACCATAGTAAACAGTTGGCGCCTTACAACGATCTGTCATTTGTGTCATATCAAAGTCTTCTTTTTTGATTTTAACATTATCAAAACTGTGTTTTCGTTTAGCATCACATAAAACACACATGATTTCACAAAATAATTTACGAATTTTTCCACTGTTTCTTAGTCTCAATTCATTACCGGCATATCCATTATTGACAATTTGTTTAAAATTATCAATTCTTAGTTCTAAATAAATGGAAATTTTAGGATTTCCTAAATGAATATACTTACTGTAAAAAAAGAGTATTGCTTCCCATAAATCACTATAGTGTCCTGCACAAATCAATTCAGCGCTCCAATAGCAAGCTGGTTCTATTTTTGATTTTATTAAACTATTTAGCAATTCTTTTTTAACATCTGTTTTTTTAAACTGTGAAAATGTAATTCCTTTGAAATCTTTGGGTTGGCGAATATCATTGATTTCTGTATCAGTGGTAGACATAATATATATAATAAAATTTATACAAAAAAAATAACAACAATACATATAGATGAAAATGAAAAATCCAATGAAATCCATTACAAATTTATATGGAAAATTATCAAATTTTGGAAAAATATTAATATTTATATCATTATTACTGATAATCGTAGTATTTTTCAAGTATGTAAACAATAAAAATCCAAATAAAGTAGAAGGTTTCCAACAAGAACAAGAATTTCTCTTTAAAAAAGGACCCGAAATTTACGATGATTTTTATGCTGATGTTTATGACTTTCTTGTTTTTAATGAACTCAAAAATGACTATGAAGTAGGAATGATTATTAATCAAAACACACCCAACACGAAAACAGTTGTTTTGGATGTAGGATGTGGTACAGGTCACCATGTAGCAAAAATGGCTCAAAATAATAATTTAGAAATAATCGGAATTGATATTTCGCCTTCTATGATTAAAAAGGCCAAAGCAAATTATCCAAATTTAAATTTCCAAATAGCAGATGTATTGAATAGAGATGCTTTTAATAATAATATGTTTACTCATATACTATGCCTCTATTTTACTATTTATTATATTGAAGATAAAAATCAATTTTTCAATAATGCTATGGACTGGTTGAAACCTGGCGGATATTTATTTGTACACTTAGTAGAGAGATACAAATTTGACCCTATTTTACCCCCTGGTAATCCACTCTATATTGTTTCGCCTCAAAAATATGCAAAAGACAGAATAATGAAAACCAAGATCAACTTTAACGAATTTATTTACAATTCGGAATTCAAATTGAATGAAACATCAGATGTTGCTATATTTGATGAAAAATTCAAGTTTAATAATGGAAAGGTGCGAAAGCAAGAACATATATTGTATATGAACAACATAAGTGATATAATAAATATGGCTCAAGACGCAGGTTTTGTAATACAGGCCAAAATTGATTTGATGAAAGTAGCTTACGAATACCAATACGTATACGTCTTTTTGAAGCCTGGTTAAAATGCAAATAAAATAATTTAGGGAAATAATGGAATAACAATAATACTAACAATAACAATATTTCAAAAAAAATAGTATTATTAAAATATAGAAAACAATGTCAAAAGAAATTGATGTCTTTATCGAGATTTCGAAAAATTCTCATATAAAATATGAGTATGATACAAGCACTAAGGCATTGCGATGTGATCGAATTTTACACACACCTTTTAAATATTTTTTTAATTATGGGTTTGTTCCTAATACTATTAGTGGAGATGGAGATCCTTTAGACGTTATTGTATTAATGGAAGATGAATTAATTCCAGGATGCTATATAAAGTGCAAGATTTTAGGTTGTTTAAGCACAAGTGACGACGATGGTGATGATCCTAAAATAATTGCATGTCCAGTGAATAAAATTGCACCTGGTTATAAAGAATTGAATGAGTTGGAACAAATATCAGCACATACATTAAAAAAAATAGAATATTTCTTCTCTCATTACAAAGATTTAGAAAATAAACAAGTTACGATAAATGGATTTCTAAATAGAGAACAATCTATTGAAATTTATGAAAAATCGAAGCAAGAATTTCAATATTTAAGCGCAAATAAAAATAAAAATAATGATGGCAGTATTTTTATATGTGAATCGTTAGATACGATGTAATCTAAAAAAAATTAAACTTACAATAAATATGTATCCAGTGGTTGCATATATATTTATAATAATTATTGTAATAGTCATACTACTTTATGCTTATGTAAGAATTAAATATGGGTTTTGGTATTATCAACCCGTATTTCATGTATACAATGTGTGGTATATGTTTGCACCCCCTGGAATAATTCAACACGACCTTCCAAGAGAGAACAAGTATACTAATTTTAAAAACGTGGAAACAGTTTTGTATACAGAATTACCTGACTTCAAATTACAGCGGTTTATTCATTTTATAAATTCAAACTATTTACAAAATAAAGACAACGTTTATGTTCCTAAAAAAGAAAACGTTGTTCCTTATTTTGACGGCCACAATACAAAATCTTTTTTCACTTTTTATACTGAACGCGAACTCATTAGCGACTTAAAAAAAGGAACTGTCACGAATGAGGACCGAATAGTTGGAGTGACGACTTCAAGACCTATTCATATTTTCATCAACAAGGGTGAAAAAGACAGCGTATTTGATGCTTATTATGTGGATTATTTGTGTGTTGACAAGGGATATAGAAAAAAGGGAATTGCTCCCCAAATTATACAAACGCATCATTACAATCAACGATATCTCAACAAAAACATAGTTGTGAATTTGTTCAAGAGAGAAGGGGAGCTGACCGGAATAGTTCCGTTGTGTGTATATTCTACTTACGGGTTTTCTATGAAAAAATGGCGTAAACCTCGCGAACTATATGCTGCATATAAAATATTGGAAGTGAATGAACAGAACTACCATTTTTTATTTGATTTTATACAGTCGAATAAAGATCAGTTTGAAATTATAATCAATACTGAACATGCAAATATTATTGAACTTATAAAGACCAAGAATATTTTTGTATATGTTTTGATGGAAGGAAACATCATCAAATGCGCATATTTTTATAGAAAATCATGTGTATTTTATCAAAAGGGGCTAGAGATTTTGTCATGTTTTGCATCGATCCATGATGGTGCTATTACAAATGAAGTGTTTGTACAAGGATTTAAAATAAGTTTTTGGAAAACGGCCGAGAAAAATTATTTTGGGTTTGCCGTCATCGAAAATATTTCGCATAATAACTTAATAATTGAAAATTTGCGTATGAAAACGGTCCCAGTTATAGTAAGTCCAACAGCCTACTTTTTTTACAATTTTGCTTATCATAGTTTTAAACATAATAAAGTGTTGATTTTGAACTAAATCCACCTTTAGAAAAGGTGGAACCAAAACAACTTTTGGAAAAAGTTGTGCACCACTTTTTTGAAAAGTGGTAAGGTGGATCCAAATTTCAACCAATGTAACTCACTTGACTTTTTAACCAATGTAATTCACTTGAGTTGTTTTTTTGTGGTATTTTTGAAGTTGGAATTTTTCTATCCAAAATGTGACTTTGAATTAGTCCAGTATCATCTAGAACAAAATAAAAAATACCTTCCCATAGAATTATGTTTTTAGTGTCTGTAGCATCAGGCAAAGAAATATCCACCAAACATTGTATCATATTCATTTCTTCGTCATAGTCAATTTTTTTTACATTGACACATGGATAAATGGAGAGAAACACACATGCTACTTGAAGTGATTGAATTGTTGCTACGTATAATTTTTTTGTCATAGTTATTTTATTTTTATTTTCATGTATAACTGTTATACGATTTGCTAAAACAGAACCGTCTATGTTATGAGATGAAAATACGGACGGCAATTCACTTCTTACAGTGTCCAATGTTTTACCGATATTTGTGTAAAATCGTACTTTGTTTGTATCGAGATTGTATTTTAAAATCGAAAATGTAACTGTAATTGATAACATCAAACAACACCATAGTAAAAATAACATATTTATAGTTTTATACTTTTATTATACATGTAATCACTAACATTTCTTTAAATTGTATTTAGTATTTACAAGTCGTCATCCTTCAATTGCTCGCACATCTTACCTAATTCAATGTATCGTTGTTTTTGTTCTTTTCCTAAAGTTTTACTCTTACGAATTAACTTGTTTGTTAAGTTAAAATTGCTCATGTCAATCTTTAAGTCTGCAGGTGGTGTGAATACTTGTGCGCCGATTTCTAAAAAGAAAATCTGGTTCTTTTTGTTATAAAATAAGATTGGATTACCATCATCATCCATTTCAATGCATCCACATGTACAGTAGTCGATGTGCTGGATCTCATCATTTTCCTTTTTACAACGAATATCCAAAACATCCACGTCATTCATATATTCACTGAAAAATTCGTGTGCTTGTTCTTTGTCAGTAAATAAGAATACTTTTGGAGGATTTATGGTAATAGAGGTTAGTCGAGTTTTTGTAGAGCAGTCTTCATAATATTGAAAATCATAACAGCCTTCGTGTTTATTGTGAACTATTAAATATTTCGTCGCCATTTTTATTTATTCAATTAATATTCATTATCATAATGTATTTAAGTTGTTTTATTCAACCTTTAAAATCCACCTTTAGAAAAGGTGGAGCCAAATTTCAACCTTCAAAAAAGTGGTGCAAAATTTTTGGCTCCACCTTTTCTAAAGGTGGAAAAAGGTGGAAAAGGTGGATTTATAAAAAAAATGAATTAAAAATTAAGTATATAAAATAATTATAATAAATAATATACTAAAATGTCCGATTCAGAAGAATTTGTTATACACGTAAAAACCCCCAAAAAAGTTGTAATAAACAAAGGTAGAAAGGTTATAAAAATGAATAAAAACGAAAATGAAAAAAGATTAGAAAAAATTAAAAAAAGACAACAAAGAGAGAATATTTTAAAGAGTATACGCGATAGAGAAGAATACTTAGAATTAGAAGAAAAAAAATTTATCTATCCAAATCAACAAGAAGCCGCTGATAAATGTATAGAAGCATACAAAAATGGCGCAGTTGCTGTTTGTTTAATAGCTCAACCTGGAACAGGAAAGACTGGAACAGCTCAAGCGGTTATGATTAATATGGCAACTAATGAAAATGATGAAGAAATAATATATACTGAAAATATTATTAATTGCACTGGTATGTCAGACAACGATTGGGAAACACAATTTAAAGAGAGTGTATTACCAGCGTTTAGAGATAATATATTTCATAGACAAAATCTAATTAAACAAAAAGATAAATTAAGATCCATGAAAGATGGACTAATTATACCAGATGAATGTCACATAGCATCAGGAAGTAAAATGACTATAGCAAAAATATTAAAAGAAGTCGGTATTTTAGATGTAAATGTTTTGGAAATGCGAAATATAAAAATGCTTGATATATCCGCTACACCTGATGCTGTATTACATGACTATAAAAAATGGGGACAAAAATGTGCTATCGTAAAAATTCAACCAGGACCCTCATATAAGGGATTTGAAGTAATGTTAAAAGAAAATCGTATCATTGATGCACCTAGTTTAAAAAATATTGAAGATTATTACGAATTGTTACAGTTTTTAGATGAAAGATATAAAAATACTACAAAAAAATATTTTCCGTTTCGATTATTAGATCCAGTTAAAATAAATATTTTAGAAAGTGTGTGTAATGACTTAGACTGGGATTACTTAAATCATAATTCAGATGAAAGAATTGATAAAATAGATACTTTAATGAAAAATCCCCCTACAAAACATACAATTATATTTATTAAAGGGTTTTGGAGAGCATCAAAAAGAATTTCTGGCCAACACGTTGGAGCAACTTATGAACCAATTCCAAAAAAACGAGATGTTTCAGTTACAGGACAAGGAGCTACAGCTAGATTTTGTGATAATCATGAATATTCGGGAGATCAATTAGATATTAACTTGCGTCCTTTACATTACTGTGATAAAGGAGCAATTGAAAAATATGTAGAGTGGTTTAATAATGATTGTGATTTTAGCGTGTCAGAGTATAAGTCACACCGTATTTCTTCAAATGGTAAAGGTAAAGTAAATTCTAAAGAAACAAAGGTAAACCCCAAAATTGTTAATGGAATTACTTCAGAGACCACTGAAGTAAAAGTAGATGAAAACAAGTATCGCGTATATGATAATGAAATAGTATTTAAAAAAGTATGTGATATTCTTGATTATAAATACAAACCATTTAAAGAGAATTCAGAAGGTTTTAAAGAAACTTCATTAAATAAAAAAACAGCAGTTATTTCATTAGAAGATGTTATATCAAAAGTTCACAACGCATATGGTGGCACTACAGATAATGGAAAAACAGCTAGGAGAACATTCTATCCTTGTTATGTGGACGTTAAAAATAAAGAAACACTACGATTTGTTGTAATAATAAGACCTGAAACTGATATTAATATGGTTAAAAACGAAGTCGATACTATTTATCCTCCAATTAAAATATAATTATACTTTTCAAAAAGCAACTTTTAGAAAAAGTTGCGCAAAATGATTGGTCCAACCTTTTCTAAAGGTTGATGTTTTGCACCACTTTTATAAAAAGTGGTGAAACAATTTAAACATATTTGTATAATTTTAATAAATAAAATGAATTTCATTAAAATATTTTTTTACTCTTTTTTATCAACAAGCGTATCAATCAAAAATGTACAGAATTTTTGTAAAAAATCTTTGTTACGCGATATTGAATTTTTCAAATATGCATTATTTTCTCAAGGCAGTGACAGTAATTATATTTTAATGAATGACAAAGAAAATAAAAATACAGACTACTATAGTAGTAAAAGTTCTGATCGTTTTAAGGATGAAGCAGCAAAATTAAGAGAGGAAGCAGCAGAATTAGAAGTATCATTACGTGAAGAAGCAAGAGCTAAAGGTGTTCCTGAAGAAATGATCAACAAGCTCATTCCGATAAGAGCACAAACAGTACAAAAAGCAGCAAAAACATCATTAATTTTAAAAGAAAAAGTGACAGCATTAACAGCAAAGGAAGTTAGATCTAAACTAGGTTATTTAAATACAGGCGACGCTATTCGCATGACATCTGAACTTGAAAGATTAAAAGCAAAAGATATAATATCGAAATGGAATTCTAAAGATTTAGAAAATCCTAGATTTGATGTTAGTAATTACAAACTAAAATCCAAAACTAATATTCAGCCACTAAATCTTAAACTTGACGATGTCGGATTTGCGTATCAAAATGTTTTAGTTTCTGCTGTTGCTATTGGTACAGTGTGTGGGTTAAGCGCAAATTTTCTTGGCGGCCAAGCAGGTTTTTTATTAGGTTATGCATCTGCCCTATTTCCAGTTCTAGTAGTAGGTGTTGGTAGTATAGCTCCAGGACTTATTGGTGAAGTTTTATACAGATTTAAGTTAGTTACAAATGAAGAAGCAAGAAAAAGACATGTTAGAAAGAATGCAGGAAAATTTTTGGCAGGATATGTATCAGGATTACCGGTTGCTAGTTTCAATCAAGGCAGCCCCAGTAATACAGCAGAGTTTTTTCAGTTGAGACCAAGTAGTACAAATGAAGATGAAGATAAGCAAATATTTGCAAAAAGCAAGTTCAAGCAAATCGATATTGCAAGGAGTTCAATAGTGTCTCTTGCTGGTTCTGTTGCAGAATGTATTGATTTTGGTGTAGCAGGTGGAAGTAATCCTGCTGATGTTAATTTATTGAATGAATTGATGAACTCCGTTGAACCTCCTATTAGTGCCGAACAGAGACAAAATCACATTCGTTGGTCTGCTCTTACTGCATGGGAAATATTAGATAAATACAAGGAAGAATATCAAAGATTAATTGGTGCATTTGAACAGGGTCTACCCCTTGAAGAATGTATTGCCGTAATCGAAGGAGAAGGAGAGCTATAAGAAAGTAATTATAGAAGGTTTAACGTTGTTCTATATAAAAATTAGATTATAATATAAATACAAACAGTTACTTATATTATAATAAATAAATGGATTTTGTTTATGTATTACTTTACGGAGATGAATGGGAAGATTCAGTTATATTTTTATCAAAAGAATATGCCATAGAAGCATCAATAAAATATCCAAAAAACAGAGTTGAAATTTTTAGTAAAACTGATGCAGGTGGATACATACCTACTTACACTTATTATAAAAATGGGGAGCTTTTCAACCTAAACAACTTTTAGAAAAAGTTGTGCAAATCAACTTTTTGGAAAGGTCGAGCCAAACTTTTTGCGCAACTTTTTCTAAAAGTTGCTTAGCGCACATACTTCCCAACCCTAGCAAAAGAATCCACTACAAAAATAATGAATATTCCTAAAAATGAATATAAAATGACTTCCTCGGTTACATTACTTGTTCTCTCATCTTGTTTTTCCTCTAAGAGATTAATCATATAATTTAATTTTTGCAAAAGAATATCTTGTTGGGTACTGCCGCTATTAGTCATTGGCTCATAATAACTTTGATTATAGTACTGTTTGTTTATAGGATTTTTTTGTGGAATACCTTGAATATTTGGTAACATCTTTTTGTAATAATCATCTGCACTTTTATTATCACCATAGTTAGTGTTATAACTATTCAAATCAAGACTATTTTCAGCATCATAATTGGGTTGCGGTGCCTTTCCTAATACCTTATACATATTCATATTATTTTCATTAGTCATACTTTGCATAGCTTCATTTGCTAAAGTTCTTGTCATACCAGACGATACAGGTTTAGGCGGCGGGTCAAAATTTGGAATATTTTCATTTGAATCTTCTGTGTTATTATGAATTTCTTCTAAAACTGAATTAACTTTATCTTTATTAAAGTCATTAGAACTATTCGAATTAGTAAACATTTCTTTTGAATATATTTTTTGTGTTTTATTATGTTGATGTGTTTGTCTTTTTTTATTTATAAAATTATCATTATTATCGTTATTATTCATATCATCAAATGGAGCTGCATACATTGCTAAAGACATTCTTCTTAATAAAAATTAAGATAATAATTTGTTAGACAGACTGAAATTAATTTAATAATACAAAAATATATTATATGAGAATAATATAAATGCCTATGAATACTTTAAGTAAAAATAGTATTAGCATTATTGTCGCATTGTTATTGGTTATTATTTTAAGTGAAACTAAATTATTTTTCTTCTTTACAGAATCTTATTTAGGAAGAAGTATACTTATTCTTATCTTGTTATTTGCAAGTTATTTAAATAAAATTTTAGGAGTAGTTTGTGTATTTATCATTATTATCATGTTCAGTAGCAACAGGTTAGTCAACTTTGAAGGATTTGATAGTAATATGAGTGCAAGTAGCAATGAAAAGGTTCAAAAAGTAAAAGATGCAATTGCAGAAAAAATAAATGACTATAATCCAAATCCAACAACCAGTACCCCAGGAGCAAATGGAAGCGGTACTTATCAACCAACAAGCATGCCAGGAGCAAATGGAAGCGGTACTTATCAACCAACAAGCGCCCTAAATAACAGTCAAAACCCATCCAAAATAAACGTAAGTGCTCCTTCGGGTAAGAGTACAAAAAATGTCAACAATTCTATAGAGGGGTTTGATTTGCAATCAACCGAAAACAATATCAAAAGAGGTAAGCAATCTAATTCTATACAAGTTAATGCTTCTTTAAAGAATTCACTTGACGTATCTCCTTATGAAGGAAACGTTCACGGTAGTTTCTATGGTGAAGGATTTAGTGTTTACTAAAAGATTATTCTATAAATAATTCTAAACTTATATTATATATAATACATCAAAAGTAAACAATGAAAATCTCAAATAACAAAACCTTTTCTAAGTTAGTGATACTAGCAATATTTATTATTTTTATAGTTATTTTTGCCAATTACATTCTAAAAATAAAAAAACAAAATGAAGGTTTTACATCAGGGTTTCGACAAATGTATCGCCCTCACATTAGAAATGCACGTTTAGTCGTTGAAAATTATTATAATAAATCAAAAAATAAATTTCATCTTATTTTGAAGAAAATTGGTGTTGTGTAAAATAGTATACCTTTAGGATCCATGTCTGCGGAATATTCTCAAAATATTTGCTATTTATACTCATATTCATATTCATATTTACATATTTATAACCACTGTTTGACTGTAGTTATAAATCTTCAAGGTCAATCACCTAAAATTAATATTTTTTAATTTTAATATATACATTAAATATATGATTAAAGGAGGGGCAACACCAACCCAAAATACTAATATATTTACACCTTTATTTAATGGAATAAATTATATAAATCATCATGTGATGTATCTGAACAATAGTAAATTTTTCGCAGGTGTTATAATGATTTTATTAAACGTTGGTTCAAAATTCATTTCTATTCAGTTTAGTAAATCAACAGAAGAATATATGAAATTCTCATTGAGTAAACAAATATTGGTATTTGCTATGGCATGGATGGGTACGCGTGATATTTATATATCTTTAGGATTGACAGCAGTTTTTACAATATTGTCAGAATATTTATTCAATGAAGAAAGTCATCTATGTGTAGTTCCACATAAATATAGAGTTTTACATAAGTTATTAGATACGAATGGTGATAATGAGGTTTCTGAAACAGAAATTGCCAGTGCTATAGCAGTTTTAGAAAAGTCGAAACGAGAGAAACAGCGAAAGCAACAAAAAGAAGCATTTACTAAATTTGACTTTAATAAATATAACTACGATAGATAATTTTAGTTAAATATAATAAATATATATATTTATACAATATATATATATATATATATACTTACTTGTAATGATTAATAAAGTAACTATTTACGGAGAGAGATGTAGTGGTACAAATTATTTAGAAGAGTTGTTGACCGAAAATTTTGATGTTACACTTGTATGGAAGTATGGATGGAAACATTTTTTTGGTTTTAATGACTTAAAAAATAGTGATGATGTATTATTTATAGGAATAGTGAGAAATTTACATGATTGGGTTAATTCATTATATAAAGGAAAACATCATTTACCAAAAGAAAATACCGACGATGTTAATTCATTTTTAAATAATGAATGGTACTCAGTTGATAAAGATGATAAAGAAATGATGAATGATAGACATATACACACAAAAAATAGATACAAAAATATATTTGAATTAAGACATGTTAAAAATAAATTTTTAGTTGAAGAAATGCCTAAATTGGTAAAAAACTATTTATTAATAACTTATGATGATCTTGTAAGCAACTTTGTAAAAACTATGAGAAACATAAAAAATTATAAATTACCAGTTAGAGTTAATATAAAATTTCCTACAAATATATCATATTATAAAAAAAGAAAAGATAAATTATTTGTAAAAACTGACAACAATGTTGATAGTAAAATTGACAAAAAAACTATAATGGAAAAAGCAAACTTACATTATGAAAAAATATTATTCAAAAATGAAAATTTTGAAAATAAATAGTTTGTACAGTGTAAAATTTATAAATCTATATCTATAAATTTTATTGTTTAACGTTTAATAATACCGTCTTGTTTTATTGTTGTTGTTATTTTTAAATTGTTGTTGTCTGAATTTTTGTGTTGTATTTTTTGGTGCTGGTGTAGTCGTTTTTTTAGAAGATGAAGATGATGGCAAGTTATTGTAATCAGGAAGTATTGTGTATGGTAAACCTCGCATATTTGCATAACTTTTTCTTACTGCATTCCATCGTTGCCTGCATTTTGAATTACTTAAATCTTTACTGCTTAGTGTAGTTCCTCTTTGTAATTCCATATCAATCGTAATGTAATAACTAATGTTTGTTTTGTTAATTTCTTGTGCATTTGGATTGTTCGGATTATTTTTTACATAACTGGATACAAATGGCTGTCGATATGGATTTTGATATGGATAAGGATTTTGATAAGGATTTTGATAAGGATTTTGATAAGGATAAGGATTTTGATAAGGATTTTGATAAGGATTTTGATAAGGATTTTGATATTGACTTTGGTAAGGATTTTGATAAGGATTTTGATAAGGATTTTGATAAGGATTTTGATATTGACTTTGGTAAGGATTGTATCTTTGTGGAGCACCACCACTGTAATCGTAATCGTCATCATCGCCATCATCATCGGGATCAGAACCTTCATTTCTGATTGCTAATGGATTTGCAACACCGAATTTCCTTAAAATGGAAGGATTGAAATACTGTTTAACCAATGTTAAAAATTTACTGTTTTGTTTATCATTTGGATTACTTAATATTTTTCGAAAAATATTATCTAAAACAACCAACATATTATTAGGAAACAATTGAAATGACGCTCTAGCATTTTCATCCAAGATGTTAATATAGTAACTAGCAAAAACTAAAAATATAATGTAAAACGGAGGAAATATGTTCCCTCCTTTGTTAAAAATAATCTTTTTGGCATATATTTTTTTTTCTGAAAATTTGGGTTCAGTTACTATTTTTCTGAAAGTATAGTCAAAAGAAATTACTTCGTAATGTTTATTTTCATGATACAAAAACATATAACGTGTCCAACTATTATTGTTGTTACTTATGTACGGTATACTTAATAAACCATTATTCTTTTTTTCTATATTAATTATATTCAAATTTAATATTTCACATAGTGAATCAATTGCAAAAAAATCTGCCCAATAATCAGAACTTTTAATATAGTCCATGTAATTCGACCTATCTATAGTTGTAAATGGTTCTTGGAGCGTTTTTTGTGTCATTGAAGTTGGTTTTGCGATTAAAAAATTATCATTTCCAAGATAAATATTGTTGATAATATCAAAAAATACATTTTCAGGCATTTGGGGGCTTACATTTTCGATGAAATTTTGATATTCATGTTGAAACTCATTATTTAAAAAATCAACGTTTGCATTTAAGTATCCATATAAACGTTCGTATTCGGATCTATTTAAATGTGTTAACTGATATGCAACAATTTCTCTCAAACTCATTTGTGTATATGGAATTTTATTACCATAGTTGTTATAAATAATTCTGTCTTCCATTGTACTGCAATTCGCATTGTAGTAGTTTATTGCATCGGCTACTGCAATAAAAAAACAGTCTCCTCCACCTATATTGGAGTTTACTTTAAGTCCGGGTGAAATAGATTGATCGTATGCTGCTTTACTTATATTGTTGGAATTGTATTTTGCATCAATCGCAGTAGTTTGTTTGAATATTTTTACTACCAAATTTTTTTCTTGTTCATTCATATTTTGAAACATGGTGTTTACCATATCGTAATAGTTTTTTTGTTGAAAATATGTTTTCAACTCCATACTACTGCGTCTAGAATATATTAAGGTAGGTGCGTTCATAGGTGTAAGTGGACCATACTCAATTTTTAATATTTTTGGTGGTTTATTTGGTGGGTTTCCATTCGTAATTTGTAATGGCTTTGGCGGTTTTGGTGGTTTTGGCGGTTTTGGTGGTAAAATAGGTCTATATGGTCTATATGGTTTATTTGTGGTGACAAGTGATCTAGATGTTGGTGGCAGTGGCGGTCCTTCGTTTCCAACACCTTTGGCTACATTAGTCGGACCCGTATAATTTGGACCGTAAAGAATATCTTTGGGTAATATTTCTAATTCTTTATCACCACTAATTATTTCATCTTTTACTACAGCATTGTATAAATATGGGTCTGTAATTCTATTACTATCTAATTCAGGTAAATGTTGTATTTTTTTATCAATTTTCCAATCTCCTTTAGTCCATTGTACATCCGCAATTGCATAAGGTTGCTTATTAATATGCAATACGCCGTTTGTTGGAAAAATCGTATCTAAAGTTACTTGAATATTATTATCAATATAACCTTCATTTGTCGCTTCAAGTAAAGTTTTTGCTCTTACTAATCCATGTGAATTCATGAGTGACTGAAACAAACCCTTGTTAAAAAATTCTTTTACTTGAATTTCTTTTGGTAAAGATTTGATTATACTAGGTTTCAATTTAACAAGTGGATTAAATTGTACTGTATCATCAACTTTATCATTTGGAAGTGTCATAGAAGGTTTGTATCGAATATTTTTATATCCAGGAATACTAGTATTGATTATTATTTTTAATTCATTCGGTATAGGTGTATTACTTGTTATACTCTTCATATTATTATTATTATATTTATAATAATAATATATTATAACTTACTCATAAATTAAAATAAAATTGATTTGTATATTTTTAAAAAACTTATTTGTAAAAAATCTTATATAAATGCTATGACAAATTTATTGATGAACATTGATGATTTAATAGAAGGAACCATTATAAAACGCCCTTCTAAAATAATTAAGTCCCCTTATGTAGCGGATATTTTAACTAGTGAAACAGCAGAAATACTTGGTCATACTGCTTCACTTGGTTGTTGCGGTTTAGCTGATACAGGAGCAAATATTTTAATGTCAAAAATAAAAATAACAAATAAAAAACAAACAGAAAAACCACATTGCATATATAGAGTTTATTTATCTGTTTTTATAGACAAAGAGAGAAATCAGGAAACTATTATAGGTATACATCCAAAATTGGCGGAAGACTTGGTTGAAAAAGCATTGACGTGCAACTATTTATCAAAATTACAAAATATTCAGTCTTTCAAGAGAGAAACCACAATATACGTAAAAGACCAAGTGGATTCACGATTTGATTTTACTGGTATTGATGAGAATGGTCTGCCATTTATTATGGAAATCAAAAATGTTCCACTTGCTGACTATGAAGACGTAACTACTGTTGAGCGTAAAAAAAGGAACTATGATGATCGCAAGTTTGGTTCGAAAATTGCTTATTTTCCTGATGGTTATCGTAAAAAAACTAGCGATCCAGTAAGTCCAAGAGCATTGAAACATATACGTGAACTTACTTTGATAAAAAAAGTGTCGAAAACCCGTTGTATTATGTGTTTTGTAATACAACGAACAGATGTTGCAAGTTTCCAGCCTTCTATTATTGACACTCAATATAGACAATCTTTCTATGAAGCCATAGAATCAGGAGTAGAAATAATTACATTGGTAGTAAAATGGACCAGAGAAGGAGACGCTTATTTTGTTAGGGATGATTTGCCTATAAACTCAGAGTAACTTGATTTGTTTCGTGGTACTCCTTTGCTAAATTTTGCGGTATTTTTTCAAAAGAAATAAGTGTCTCATTCAATTCATATTGTTTATAATAGTCGAGATTGTTTGCCATTTTTCTCTTGAAAAATTCGGGATCTTCAATGCATTTCGTAGCTGTTTTAATTCCACATTTCGGAAACACAGATGGAATATTATCACTGACATCACCCATTATTATTTTTAGTCTTACATCTGTTTTTTTCAAATTTTTAAAGGCAAGATTGTAAATATGAACATTTTCTTTGATAAGTTGCAAATAATCATTATCGCTTGTAATAATATAAATATTGCAATCTGGGTAGTCATTCAGTGTTTGTTTCACCGAAAGTGCTATGCAATCATCGGCTTCTAAACGCGGGTGACATAAGATTTGGTGCGCTCCTGCTTTTTGAAAAAGTTCTTCTTCATATGCCATTTTGAAAAAGGGTCCGCCCATAAACCCACTTTCAGGGCTATTATCACGGGTCGCCTTATACTTGTCGTACAATTCGTTTCGCCATATGTCTTTTCTCTTGCAGTCTTTTCCAACTATAATAATTGGGGTTTCTTCAAGTTTATGAAGATTTAATTTTTTAGGAATTTGTTGTATTGTTTCCACAAATGTTTTCTTGAATTTTTCAACAAATACAGGATTGTTAATAGGATCGGTTAATTTTTCTTCTGGGTGTGCAAGTTTCCACCAATTCATAATGGAATAATATTTATAAAAACAGTAGTAACTACCATCAATAAATATAAAAGTTTTAGGATTGTTCATTGTATCGCGTTTTAATTGTTTAATAGTTAAACAATTTTAAATATCAATTTTATTAAAATATATTATATTGTGTAATTATAGTATAATAATATATTTTGTATGGAAACAAAAAGTTCAGATCATATTGTCATAGTCTATGGTTTTGAATATGATAAAGTGATTATCAATGACAACAATTGTTGTATTGGAAAATCAATGAATAATAAAAATCCTGTTTACTGTTCTTTGATGATTAAAGATAAAGATTTTAATACAATTTCAAACAAAATGGGTTTGATGAAACTACATTATGAAAATTATTTATTACATATTGATCAGTTAGCAAATGAAAAAGGTTTGAAAGCAAAATGGCAATTGGTTTTCTACAGAAAAGATTTCGAATATTATATAAGTATTTTACAGGGTAAAATACCGCATTATAATTATCACTTATTACCTGATTATTGAATTTATGTTTTTGAGATAATAGACAGTATCCATGGCTTAGCCACAGATACTTTTGCATACACGCCTGGATAATCAGGCAAACCACAACCGACACCCCAGCTTGTTAGTCCCAGTACGAACGTTTGTTTATCTATTTTACAAAATAATGGACCACCCGAATCACCCTGACAAGTATCAATAATTTTACCTGACGAGTTTAATCCACCTGCTAAAAACATACTAGCTTTAATTTCATTTTTTGTATATTTAGTTTCGCTTATGTCAACGAAATTTATAGTTGCTATTTGCAAAACTTTGGATGATTGGCCTTGAAAACTAGTGGCTCCGTAACCTAGTATTGTATATGGTATACCTTTTTTGTAAAATTCTTCTTTACCGAGTATCAAATTGTTTTTAATACCAAAATTACTTGGATTACTGTCTAAAGTCAATATTGCAAAATCAAAATTGCTAGTTTTTGCATTATAATTTGGATGTATATTTATTTCCGTTACGCCAAACACCAAACCATTATCTGCTAAATTTTTTTTATTGAACTGAATTTTTATTGTATTTGGAAGGTTCTTAATGCGATACAAACAATGTGCCGCGGTAAGAACATAGTTGTCTTTCAAATACACAGCTCCACAAAATGGAATAGTACTATTTTTTGACGCAATACTACAAAAATAATTAAACTCTGCTTTTTCACTTGGACTTGCTGGAAGTCCATTCACTATTTTAAGTCCAGATATTTTTGGACAAGTTTCGCATGTTTTAGCTGACATTATGTATATTATAGTAAAATATAAATTTATGAATTAATTTTGTATAAAATACGTAAAATATAATATACTATCGGTACGAACACAATATAATAACACCATAAAGCACCTACACTGCTTGAATAAAATAAAGCAGTAGTTGTATATGAAAAAACTATAAAAAAAGCAAATAACCAGCCACCCATTATTGTTGGAAATCCTAGAATACACATAACGCAAGATGAAATAATAAACATTAAATATACTAACTTGTAATAAGTCATACTATTCCAATTCCATTCTAAATGATTTGTTTTTTTATTTTTTATAGTGCATTGAATTTTTTTATTAGTCAAAAAAATTAAAGAATATGGTATTGCTACACATAAATAAATAAACATTGATAAATAAAATAATGAAATGTGTCTTATTTTTGGATTTAAAGCTATAATTATAAACCCTAGCACTAATGGTTGAAAATTATTTAATAACATACCAATAATCGAAACAATCCTATTATAAGTATCACATTTTTGATGGGACCATAATAAATATTCTATTGCTTGCATTGAAGATACATAAAGTAAAATGTAACCAAAAATTTTATCAGTCATAGTTCCTAAAGAAACGCATAAAAGTGATCCTACTACTCCTACAATAAATGAAAAAGCACTCGCATTTTTAGAAAAACACATTGTGAATAATGTTAATTTATTTTATATTATTTATTACTATAATAAAATATGAAAATCTTATTTTATTATATTATTTTATATAAAACAATTAAAAATGGCAGACAGCATACAAACTATCTCCAATGAAGAAATGAATAAAATAGTTTTACACATGTTTCAACTTGTTAGTGAAAGAAACGAAAAAACTATTCTTGTGTATATTAAACATTATGCTAATTTTAGAAATGAAAATGGCCATAGTATTTTTTATTTTTCAAATAGTCAAAGAAACAATATTTTAATATTATCTTGCAACAATGGGTTGACAAATGTTTCTATATTCATAGTGCGAAAATATCATGAACTGTTTAATCTAGGACTTATGGATGCTCAAAGAATGACAGCATTAATGATTTGCATTAATAAAAATATGTATCTACCAGCCTATGAACTTTTAAACTTTCCTGCTTCTTTACCGGAAATTAATAATGAAAATATTACACATACTGCATTAGATTTAATGTTGACGAAAAATATAGATAATGAATATGCAATTAATATTTTAGTAAAATTAATTAGATATTATTTGCATAATAATCCCAATAATCCTAATTTTCATAAAAATATAAATAGTATTTGCGCTAATATAATGCTTGCGCAACAACTGCAACAGTATTTTGATAAAAACGAAATTGATTTTGAAAGAATTTGTCTTCCAATGCAAGAAGCAACGACTTCTACTACTGTCAACACTTTTGAACCGCGGTATGAAACTCGAAGTGTTACTAATAACAGATTAATGGCTCAACAATATAACATTCCAGTGGCAATGCCAGCTAATGATATGAATTTTGATGCAAATGAATATACAGATACTCAATTAGCTAATCTTAGACTACAAAAAAATTTTGGTGGTAAAAAACGTGCAAGAACAGTCCGATCAAAACGCGTGAACCGAATGAACCAAAAAAAAAGCACTAAGGGGCGCAGGAGGGGGTCTAAAAAAACGCTTAGAAAGAACCATTATAAACGTCGTAGATGAGAAAAGGTGTAAAATACGTAACGTAACGTAACGTAAGAAAGAAATGTTTTATATTTTATATTTTGTATTCACCTACTTGAATGATTTCTTGATATAATTTTTTATATTCTTCTGTGTTTTGCTTCATTTTACGCAGTTGTTCCATTTTTTCTAATACAGTTCCTTCATAAAAAATATCATTTTGAAAAATATTATGCAATTGTTCATTTTCTAAAATTATTTTATATAATTTATTTTTATTTTCTAGATCTGGATAGGAAATTTTATTTGTAAGTGGATACAAAAATGGACGAACTAATGGTATCGGATAATTTGATATAACCAAATTCATTTTATAATCTAGTTCATTCATTAAATAATGAATACACTCATCACGTAAAAATTTAATTTCGTGGTTTCCATAATGAAAGTGATGATAATACCATAACAAACTATAAGATAAATACACATTTGATAAAATATCCGACATATTACCAGAAATCATTTGTTTTGATTTAATTTTTCCACCCATGATGGCTACAAAATTAGACAATAAACTGAACTTCAGTGTTGCTGCGTTCAAACGTTGTTCAGCTGTCTGATTACTATAATTTGAAAATAAACGCATTGAAGTAAAAACTTCAAGGTAGTTTGATACGACGTTTGCAAGCGTTTTATTGAAATTATCTTTGAAATCATCTAGGTTGTTGTCTTGAATGCTTTGAAAAATAGGGAAAATATATGGATGACTTTTATTCAATCCTTGTCCAAAAATAATTAAACCTCGTGTTAGTGTATTTGACCCTTCAACTGTAATTCCTACTGGCGAAGAATTATAAAATTTGGTGAAGAAATTATTTTCGCCTACACAAATACCACTTCCAGAGTAAATATCCATGCCATGATTAAGAATATTACGTGCTCGTTCTGTCGTTTGTTGTTTCATAATTGCAGTAATGACAGAAGGTGTAGACCCTGAATCTAAAATATGATTTGTAAAATTGACCGAATTATGTATAATCCATGTATTCAAATACATATCAATAAATTTCTCCTTTACTGCTTCCATGTCACCAATTTTCATATTGAATTGTTTTCGTATGTTGATATAATTCATAATAGAATGTGTAATAAATTTCGATGATCCATTTGCGGTTGCGGGTAAACTTACACCACGACCAACTGCAAGACACTCCATTAACATTTTCCATCCTTCGCCAATTTTATCTTCGCCCCCTATCACTTGTTCAGGGTCTATAATAATACTGCCTTTTATTGTTCCATTTGGAAACCCAGCATTGTTCGGATTATGATACGTATCTTGAATTAAACCATCTTGGGAACTTTCTACTAAAGCTAAAGTAATACCTTCTTTGCAATTGCATAATAAATCATATGGGTCATTTAATTTGAAAGCTATTCCAATCAAATTTGAAACTGGTGCCAATGTAATATAACGTTTGTTTAATGCTATACGTATTTTTATTTTATCATTTATTTTTTCTACATATCCTTCATCTATTTCACCGACAGCGTCACTTCCATTATTCGGTCCAGTTAAACCAAAACAAGGTATAAATTCACCATTTGCTAATCTGGGTAAAAAATAATCTTTTTGTTCCTGTGTTCCATAATGTTGGATCAGTTCACCAGGACCAAGTGAATTAGGAACCATAGTTGTAACTGCAAGGGATGGATTATACGATGCCAATCTTGTGAGAATTTTGGATTGGTCTGCAATTGTCAAACGATTTCCACCGTATTTCTTGTCTATAATCATACTTAAAAGTCCTGATTTTCCTAGTTCGTCCATTACATTGTGAATATTATCATTTGGGTAAATGTTGTCGGTTCCTATTTTACGTAACAATTCATTTGTTTCACGTAGCATTTGCGGTTGATATGTTTTCTGTACACTTTTGTATAAATTTTTGTAGTTGACTTTTCCAGTAAAAATTTCCCTATCAATGGAAACACCCCCTGATTTGAGTGCGATAATTTCAGTTTCTGAAATTTTTGGAATTATTTTTTTGACAGAATTGAACGCGTGACGATACATCAATGACAACTTTGTTCTATATATAATTTTTATATATAGAATATCTTTAAATATATTTTGTCTATTATAACTTCAATATTTACCATAATACATTTCTACTTAAATTATTTGCAGAATAACGGTTTGATTTCCAGTCTCCTCGCATAAATTTTGTACGAGTTAAGTAATTTTTACGACGTTGTTTATCATGATGTTTTGTGTAGTCTTCATAACCCATTTGACCAAAATTGATCCATTTATTATTTTTCGGATCGTAAATACTATATTTTTTTTGTGGATTGCTCGCAGGATACAGTTTTGCGGTTTTTCCTAAATATTTATACGCCATCTTTTGTGCAGTACGAGGCGTTGAATACAAATAAATACGTGATGGAAAGTGTGTGCTTCTTTTTTTTAGTGTTTTATTTCGCGGCTTCATATATACTATCTACTATATAATATAAGTATATATTTGTTTTTGTTTTTGTTTTTACCACCCAGTTATTTGTTTTAACTCACCCCAAAATGATTTATTTTGTTTTTGCGCTAATTCGTTTTGTTTTGCTAATTGAAATGCCATTGCAACACTTTCATCTTCCTCTTTTTTTTGTTGTTCGAACAACTTTTTCATAGCCTCTTCTTTTGCTATAGGAGCCGTGTTTAAATTGTCTCTCGCATTTTTATAATCATTCACATTTCTATATTTTGGTACATTATTATAGTCGTCTTCAGTGACAGGAATAACAGATTCTTCATACGCTTGTCTTAAATCAGTATAACCTAACCCATCATCAAACAAACCTCCTGAAGTGTAGTTATTTTGTTTAGATATTATACTTGTACCAAAAGTAGATGAAAATGCATCATTCACTCCTTTATAAACTGTCATTGATTGTATTTGTTTCTTATGTCGCTCGAATTCATTTGCCATGTCCGCTTTTGATACATTTGAGGTGTCAATGACGCCTTCATCCGATTTTAACCAGTCCCCATAACCTTTTCTACCGTCTCCTTCATCATCCACTTTATATTGTTCAAATTTTTCATTAAACCATTGATTAAAATTTTTAGGGTCTTTTAATGCCTCGTTTTTATTGAAAATATTATCTAATATTTTATTATTTCCATCATCAGTATAGTCTGTTGATCTATTCTTTTTTTGGTAGACTTGTTTTGAAATTCATATACCCCATACAATTTTTTATAAGCTGAAGAATAAAACAAGAAATATGTTGGATCCAATTTTGATTTGTCAGGATGTGTTTTAAGAACAAATTTTTTTGCTTGTTTCATAGTTTCTTCATCTAAAATTTCGCTTTGAATACTAAATAAACGGAAAATATCTTTCAGTGAATAATTTTCAATGTTCAAATCAAAGTTGTTGGTATTGCACAAGTCATTTGTTTTAGCTGATTGGTGCGTTGTCTTTATTTGATTTATCTGATTTGTATTAGGTTGACTTACAAATGGATTATTACTGTATTCGTTTCCACTTTCATGAATTTTAATTCCGATTTTAGGACAAGATGTCGGGCCACAGTTTCCTAATTTTTTAGCATTCATTGTTTTACTTTATAATTGTAAATAAAATTTATTAAAATATGTTTAATAGATTTAAATATTTAATTGTTTTAAATGTATATATATATATGATAGTAAACTATTATTTATTATTTTTGTTGTTCTCTATAACAAATATAAATCTATTAAATGGATTTAAAAAGTCACGAGAATACAGTATAAAAAGAGGAAGATTATTAATCCTCAATTCAGAAAGAAAAAACTATCATTTCTCTCAAAAATATACGGAACAACTATGTAAAAAAATACAATTAAATAATAGAAATCATACTCCTAATGAATATGAACTATTGTTGAAAGATCTGAATTCAAAAAATTCAACAATACAAAATTTGGCAATTTTAGGACAAAAACAAGATGATTTTAACAAAAGTGTAGAGCCACCTCGCGTAAGAATTATTATTAATCCAAATACTCATCCTAATTTTCTCTCTGGACTAGGTATTCCATTCAATCCAATAGAGGAAGAGTTGTCGGATTTAAACCGTCGTGCAAATGGAGATGGTGATGATTTTGATGAAGATAATAACAAAAAGACAAATGGACTACCAAGCGGTAGTTATACTAAAACAAAGAATTTTGAGGTGCTAAAAAATCCTGATATGAATTTTGGTGATGTTGGAGGTTACGAAAATGTTAAAGACGAGTTACGTCAGTGCGTAGATATTTTAAAAAATTATCAAAAATATAAACAATATAATGTGCGAATTCCTAAAGGTTTAATATTAGAAGGGCCTCCAGGTACAGGAAAAACGCTTATAGCAAAAGCTCTTGCAGGTGAATCAAAATGTAGTTTTATACCTGTTTCGGGCTCAGATTTTCAAGAAAAATATGTTGGTGTTGGTCCGACAAGAATTAAAGAATTGTTCCGTTTGGCGCGTGAAAACATTCCTTGCATTATTTTTATAGATGAAATTGATGCCGTAGGGAGAAAAAGATCAAGTGATGGCGAGAGCTCTTCTAATGAAAGAGATAATACTCTGAATGCACTTTTAGTGGAACTAGATGGATTTAAAAATTCAACTGGAGTGTTTGTAGTCGCAGCTACAAATAGAATTGATTTGTTGGACAGTGCTTTAACGCGCCCTGGAAGAGTTGATAAGAAAATTTACATTGGTTTACCTGATAAAAAAACTAGACAGTCAATTATTGACATACACATAAAAGGGAAGCCACATGATGCAACGATTGACATACCTAATTTAGTGGAAATAACAGATGGATTGTCTGGCGCACAAATTGAAAATTTATTGAATGAGGCCATGTTAAATGCGTTACGTGTGAACGCAACACAATTCAACTTTAATGATTTTGATTTTATTATGAATAAAATGATGGCTGGATGGCAACCTAATGAACATCAATTTACATCGGATATTATTGATCATATTGCTATTCATGAAATGGGACATGCTGTTGTAGGTTTTCTCTCTAAACATCATTCTAAAATGTCCAAAGTAGTTATTAATTTATCGTCTCCTAAAAGTCCGGGTTATACTGTGTTTGAAAGCTCGAGCAGTAATATTTATGTGAGAGAAGCGTTGTTTGAACACTTAATGATCCTTTTATCGGGAAGAGTTGCAGAAGAGGTTTTCTATAATGTATCCGTTACAACAGGGGCGTTAAATGATTTTGAAGAAGCTTTGAAGCTAGCTGAAAAAATGGTAGTATATTATGGAATGGGAACAAATATTATTTATCCAAGTAATAGTGAAAAATACAAAGAGATGATTGATAACGATGTTATAGAACTCATTAAAAATGCACATGATTGTTCTCATATGATAGTAACAACTTGCAAAAAATTGATTTATGAAACTTCTGAAATATTGAAGAGAGATAAACTATTGAAAGCGGAGGCGTTGGATGTATTGATCAATGAAAAATACAAGGACATATTGAAATTAAAAATGGAGTTTGAATAAATCCACCTTTAGAAAAAGTTGTTTTGGCTCCACCTTTTCTAAAGGTGGAGAAGGTGGAAAAAATAAAATTGAAATACTTTTATAATAATAAACTAAATAGTAATTATTATAAAATGGCATTGAATTACGAAGAATTTGTTGGTAAGGAACCTTCATTAAATGAACTAGAACAATTTGTTGGAACTAATAAACAATCGTTTGAAGAATTTAATGAAGAATGTGTGAAAGAAAATCGCAAAGAGGATATAATAGACATATCCGTAATTTATGAATATTTAAAATTTGCAAAAACCTATAGTGGTTACTATTACATAGGTGGTCATATAAAAACATATCCAAATGACCCAATTACAGAAGTTGCTATGTTAAAAGCAATTAAACAAAATACTGAATCACAGCCAATGCATATGGCGGAAGTTGGTTCAAAAATCAGAAGTTCAAAAGAATTGCGTAATTTAGGCAAAATATTAGAAGTTTATTACGAAAAATGTTTAGAAGAATATTATGCGCCTCCATCTAAAAATTCACTGTTGCAAGAATGTGGAGGAGAAGGATATCAAAAAGTTGCAAAAGAAACACTTATTGGAAAAAAAATATAATCATTTATATATAAATACATTCAATATCATGAATTATATAAAAAAATTAATTATATGTATTGTGTTATTTTTTATTTGTATTATGATACTTCGATATGTTTCAACTAGCACCAAAGAACATTTTGTCCAATTTGGTACCTATAGTTATGATAGTGATATGAGTAGAAAAAGTTTGAAAAATCCTCGTTATACATATCCTGTATATTTTAATAAAAACTATAAAAATTTTACAAGTAATAAATACAATTATAATGACGTTTATGATGCGTATTATAAAAATACTCAAACCAAAGATAACAGAGGATAACAAAAAAGAAAAATAATAGCAAAATTGATTTAAAAAAAAGACATCATATTATAATAATAAGAAACTAAAATGGTTGGTAAATATCGTAGATATGACATGATTGGCGCAATAAATTATTACTGTATTAAGAATGGTGGGTTACACATTACATACATAGAAAAAAAAACTAAAGCCGAATTAGAAACAATCGTCGCACAATACGATATAAATGTAGACGAAATGAGACTTGAAGAAGCCAAAGAACGAGAGGAAGCGGCAAGTATCATACCAAAAATGCAAGCAACAATTAAAAAAAACATAGACTTTTTACTAGATAAAATAGAAATGTTGGAATCACTTTTACACCTTTTCTCATTTAAAACGCCCATTTTAAATGAGATTTTCATAAATAATTCTTCTTGATTTTTCGTGTCTTATTTTTCTTGGATACATATTTTTCTGGTCTTTCATAAGCACGTCTATTGATTTTACACTTTCTTATTTTTTTGCTCTATAAAATGGGCGTTTTAAATGAGAAAAGGTGTAAATGATGAACAAAAAGAAAAATACTTTGAATACTGCGATTCACAAAAATAAAAATAATTAATTTTTTATATGGGAAGGTTTCCTATGTAAAATATTACAATTTATTATCTTCAATATGCTAGTAGTTAGAAGAGAACAAATTAATAGTATTTTAAAAAAAATTGAAATCAAATTATGTCTCAAACGAAAGATACTAAAAGATTAGACAGAATGTTTACAAAACTATTATTTATTGCTATTATTATTTCGTGCAAAACGTTTACTAAAGGATTTGCGAAGTTTCATCGCTTTTTAGTAAAAACTAACGCGCAAACAATCTCATTTTCAAAAACAAAAGTAAGTGTAAGTTTAACAAGTACGGTTTTTGATGATGACGAGTATGATGACTATGGGAACGACAAACGAAAAAAAAAATACAACTTTAATTACGGTTCCGATACTGATTTCGATAATCATATTCATGAAGAACAAATCATTCTAAAAAATAACAAAAAACTAGAAAAATATGAGACAGTGTATACTCTTATATGGTTTGACTGTGATGATTGTAAACAATTATTAAGACATGTAAAAAATGAACGCAAAAAAATATTATATATCGACGGAAGTTATTATTTCTTTGATGAAAATGATGAAACAAATACTCCTTTGTTTTATAAAAACGATGACTTAATTGCTACGGATGTATTCAGTATTTACGAAGAATTATTTTACAATAAATTAAAATAAATTAACGAAAAAGTGGGTCCAAAAGTATTTTGGGTTTTCGATTTTGGACATTTTTTTTGTCCATTTTTGAAAAGGGGCGATTGACTTTGCCAAAATGCAACATTTGTGACTGAAATGTCATTTTAGCGTCTGGTCACCAAAAAAATAATTTCAGGTTTGTTACGATAATTTTTGAAATTAAATCGCGAAATTTTGAGGATTTTTTTCTCAATGGAAATAAATGGAAACTTTAGGAAATAAAATTCAGCAAAATTCAGCGACGAAATATTATTGTGAAATTTGTGACTATGGAACGTGTAGAAAATGTAATTTTGATACTCATTTAAATAGCTCGAGACACTGTGAAAAGTCCGCAAAGGAAACAATTGGAAATAAAATTCAGCAAAAATTCAGCAAAATTCAGCAGTTTTGCGAAAAATGCAACAAAGAATTTAAAACATCTTCTGGCTTATGGAAACATAAACAAAAATGCTGTTCAATCGATAATGAACCTTTGGAGAAAGAACCTTCAGACAAAGAACTTATTATGATGCTTATCAAGGAAAATTCTGATTTGAAAAATATGATGATGAAAGTTCTAGAAAATGGCACAACAAACAATACTATTAACAATAATATAAACAATACAAATTCAAATAACAAAACATTTAATTTACAAGTGTTTTTAAATGAAACCTGCAAAGATGCTATGAATATTAGTGATTTTATAGAATCTGTTAAATTACAAGTTTCGGATCTTGAAAATGTGGGTAAAGTAGGTTATATTGAAGGAATTTCCAATATAATCATTAAAAATTTAGAAGCCTTAGAGGTTGAAAAACGTCCAGTCCATTGTACTGATCAAAAGAGGGAGGTTATGTATGTGAAAGAAGATAATATTTGGGAGAAAGAAGATGAAGCAAATAAAAGATTACGAAAGGCGATCAGGACGATTGCTCATAAAAATATCTGCATGTTCAAAGCATTCAGAGAGAAATATCCTGATTGCGAAGAATATGACTCCAAGAAAAATAGCCAATATAACAAGATCGTTTATGAAGCCATGGGAGGAAAAGGAGACGATGATTACGAAAAAGACACCAAAATCATTAAGAAAATAGCCAAAGTGGTTGGGATTGAAAAGAATTAGTGATAATAGTATTTAACAATATGACGTTTATATTTTAAATATTTATACGAGCTTATCCAGGCGCCAGCTGTCTAGTAAGTAAAAAAATAAGACAAGTGCGTTTTATTTTATCTGTAAAAAATAAAATATTTAGATAAAATATAATGGGAAAAGATTGCGGTTGCGGTTCCAAAAGTGAAAAACCTAAATCTAAGGCTACAACTGAGAAAAAAGACGCACTAGGAAACATCGTACAAACAGATAACAATAAAACATATTCAAAATATAACTACAACGCTTTAAATTTGAAAACACATCAAACATTAAGAAAACATCACTCTTATACAATGATTAAATACTTACGTGAGAAAAATATCTACGGACAAATTAGAATAGATAAATCGGATAGTTCTTTTGTGGGAGTTGAAACAAAAGGTAAAATGACTTTGGATGACTTCGATAATTTAGTTATAAAAATAGATAAAACAAGTACAACTAATGAGGCAGGCATACGATCGTTTTATTTTTGACATATCCAGTGAACAAAATGGTAAAATTGTAAATTTATCAGACAAATTGAAATATAAAATTATTGGTTTAGTAAATAAAAAATACAAGGCAGAGGTAAATAAAATTTTAGAGAATTCGAACTCTTCTACCAAGATTGGTCAACTAGAAACCGGTGTCACCGTCGACGTTAAGCAAATCGATAGTGAGAAATACCAGAGGGGAACGATTGCCAAAAAAATAAACAATAATAGATACGATATACTATACCAGAATGGAGACGTAGAAATGCGAGTAGACAAGGAACGCATTCGCGCTGTGGATAGAATAACAACAATGTCTGAATTAGTAGGTCCAATATCAAAAATTATAAATAAAGTTCTAAAACCTCAAAATAAAGATGGTGCATCTGATTATAGTTTGACTGATGTTGCAGCTGAAAGTAGTACAAGTTGCAGCCAGTGCCCCTTGGATGCAGTCCCGGGCTACGCATGTGGGTGCTGCGAAACTTATGATGATAATTTTTGTGAGAAATGTATACCTTGTCCCAACAATTAACATCATAAGATTGTCAATCCTTGTGCGGCCTGCGGCCCTTGTTAAAGTTAAATATCCAAGCTTACCGTATTACTTGCTGACTTTTGGCGTCTGCGACTTTTCTTTGGCATGTTAATGTCGCTTTGTCCCTGCAATTCTTTTAAATCTTCAATACTAATTGTACTGTTTCCATTAGTATTGGCTCCACTCATACTCTGTTGATTTTGTGAACTTTGTTGTGCAGGGTCTTGAATATTAATGGTTTTGGTCTTTAATCCAGAGAGAATATCCGATAAGTCACTTGGACCCTTCATTTCAGGTCTAGCTGATGGTCGCTTTGATTTTTCTTGGAAGTCCAATGCACTACTTCTGGCTGCATTATCTCGTGCAAAATTTTCTCTGATATTAATACCATCATCTACAAAATTACTGCGACCTAAATTCAAATCTGGTCTTTGTGCGAAATTGTTGTTTCCTGGACGACCCATTGGCGGAGGCATTGAATTTGGTCCTTGAGTTGCCATGGGTGGAGGAGGGCCATTTCCACCTCCCATTGGCATTGACATTTCAGGGTTCATAACTCCCGACATAAATCCTGAAAAGTTTGGACTAGTTTGTGCCATGGAATTTACCGCGGCATTTTGGAATTGACGCATTAAATCAGGATTTTGACGCAATATATCATCCATACCAGGCATTGCACTCTTGAACATGGTATTTGTTAAATGAACCATCATTGCACTGCCTCCAAGTTGAAACAATAGTTTTAATTCTGGCGCCATAGATGCCTTTGATTTGTATTTTTCATACAACTCTGCAAATATCTCGTCGTAGTCATTGATATTTTCATTGACTTGTTCACTCCAGCCATCCAATTTAACATCAAAAGGGTCAAAACGATTATTTAAAAATTCGATCCCGTTAATAGCTGCCATTAACATATTTCCTTGAAATTTTACTGAATTTTGTTTACTCTTTTCCTCCATAATCGTTTCATATTCACCCATCATTTCAGTCAACGATGATTCCATATTGTATTTTTTTGAAAGCTCAACGCCTTTTTTCTCTAAAGCTTCGAGCTTTCTCAAATATTTGAATTTTTCTCTCAAAATTTCTTCCTTGGACAATTGTGGACCAGAATGTATATGTTTGTCTGGGTTCAAAGGTACATTGTTAAATTTCCCGTAACCATCCCATGTCTTTGTATCGTCTAATGTTTCCGCTGCAGAGGCGCCTAGACCTATACTAGGTTCATCGTTGAACCTGACACTATTTGTATTCATATCATTGCTGTCATCAAAATTGCTACCACCGCCACTACCCATGCCCATACCGAACACATCCGATTTTGATTTGAAGCTCTGGCTCGAACCGTCTTGTGTTAAGTCATTTAATTCATTTTCTAAATTATTCAAATCGTCTAAATCTATGTCACTTGACATATTGTTTGTGTCTTTTATTTTATCATTCATTAATAGTTCTAATCCACCGCCAAAACTGCCACCTTTACTTGGTTTAAAATTATCGTCATTAAAATTCAAGTCAGAAATTTCAATTATATCGTTCATTATTCATTAAATAAGAACTTTTAATTTTAAGTACTACGAATTGTAATATATTTATTTTGCTTTACTAAAAAATAAATATACAATTAAAAAACATACACTGCGAAAATACTAGTAACAACTATAATTTATTATTTATAAACCATAAACCCTGTAAAAATGCATCAGATAAATCATCCTTTTTTTTATGTGTATTAAAAAAATCTAGTTTATCATTGAAACGATGATCGTTGGTTAAAAATTCTAAACATTTTGAAATCCCCAAATTTTTCCTTGACTTATAATCAGATGCAACTGGTTCTTTGTTCTCTCCTGTTCCCGTAGCAAGTTTAAGCTTATGAATGGATGAAACAAATTCAATATGTTCTGCGTTATTATTCATAATAAAATATTGAGCGATCATTCCTTGAATAGTTTTCATGCGATTGGCAATAGGACTTATTTGATTTTCTATTAAAATATAATCTATTTTTTCTTCTGTTGGAAATATTTTATTCAACTTAGATTTTATATTTTTTCCAATAGTAATTAAGTCAATCGAAGATGCATTCGTAGTACCGATTTCTTTAAAGCACTTATTTGTTATGTATTCAGTGATTTTAAATAATAAGTCATTCTTTTTTATTGGTTTTTCATATTGGATCTCATATTTATCAGCCAGCTCAATAAGTTTTTGAATTTTTTGTTTATTAATAAAAGTAGGTTTTAATTCAGATGTTGGTATTTGGTAGTCTTGTTTTTTAGAATGTCTCGAACAAAAACATGTAGTACTACTGTTATTAGTAACACTATCGTTTTTATTGATTAAATATTTGGCTGGCTTATCACATATACCTTTTTTATCAATGAAAACACACTTAAGTATTTCATCTTCTTGAGATAAGTTTACAATATCCCATTTCACAATATTAAAATGAGATGCATCAGAGTTTTTTTCAAAAAGACAAAATGCTAGATTTTTAATACCAACATCTATAGAAAGAACACGCATATAGTTTATATATATAAATAAAGAATTGATAATTCTTTATATATTATTATATGTTTTATAATATGTTTACACATTTGCAGATTTATCTTTGAAAATTAACTGGGTTTATAACAGGTGCTACTAATCTAGAGTTTAATTGTTCTCTTGATAAATATGGATTTTTTAAATCACTATTACTATATCCATAACCAGGTGTGCTTGTATCATAAACATTTTTGAATACGTAAGGAACATTGCTCGAAGGGGTAGTATTAGTTTGAACGTGTGGGTCTAAACCTAAATCATAACAAGCTTCCATTGAATTGTATTTCATGATTTGTAAACCATTTTGTTGTAAGTATTGACGGTAGCTCCAGTTTGAATGAATATTTTCTTGTATTTGAATACGTCTGTTAATAACTGCATCTGGTTGCCATGATGCATAATTGCGACCATCGGCCATTATTGGAGGAAAATTAAAATGAGTATTATTTGAACCCGAATAACATACTGCCCAAGACATGATTATATTATTGTTATATTATTATATTATTATAACATTATTTATTATACTATTTAATTTAATAAAAATTTCTCATTTTCAGCAAGTAATTTTAATAAGTCATTCTTTTTCATTTTGGATACGTCTTTTGCAAGCCCGAGATCTAAAACAATAGCCTTTAATTTATTTAAAGATAATTTTTTGTAATCTATAATCTCTATATTTTTATCTTCTTCTAAAGTACTAATATTAATGGACTTTAAATTGGTGTCAAAATCTAAATCGGCTAATTCATCTGTATTTAAATTTTCTACCGAATTTTCTTCCTCTGTTAATTGATTTAAATCCATATCTTCTAGGTCATCGTCATTATCATCATCATCCTCGTCAGCATCATCATCGTTTACATTATCATAATAAACTGTTGCTTCATCATCATTCACGTTACTTTGATTTACTTCTGCATCATCTAAATATGTAAATAAACTTTTATCATCAATGTCTAAATTTAAAATTTTAATTTTATCTTCATCGTCCTCTTCATCATCTTCGTCATCGTCCTCTTCATCATCTTCGTCATCGTCTTCATCTTCATCGTCTTCATCTTCATCGTCATCGTCATCATCGTCATCTTCTTCGCCTTCATCATCAGAAACAGGTATTAAGTTATTTTCTAAACTAGATGAATTTAATGAAATATTTACACCACCACTTTGAGAAAAAGGATTTTGATTTTGTAGATCATTCATATTCATATTGTTTCCTATATTGTTTCCCATATTGTTGCCTACATTATTGATTATATTCATGTGATTTAAATGAAATTTAATAACATTTACTTCTTCTGCTAAAGAAGAAACTAGGCTTAACATGGATGAAATTTTATGATTTTGTTCTCTCATTTTACCTTCAAAATAGATGATTAATAAAGCAATTATCAGCATAGTTATTGCCAAAAATACTAATAATGCGGGGTTTAAAATATCAGATAGAAATGACATTATTACAAAAAGGAAATATTATTAAATTAGTTACTTAACGTATTTTTCAAAAAAATAGAATGAAACCCTAAATTTAGATTGGATCCTACTTTGATGTCAATGAGATCGTAGTTCTTCAAATTAACTAAGGATAAAAAATTGTTATAGTTTTTTGTTTCTTCAGAAAATTCTATATTAAAAAAAATTAAATAAGGTATTTTCTCTATGTAAATAACAGAAGGTTCACCGCATATGTGTTTGTTCTCATAAAATAACTCTTTGTAAAATTGTAAATCTTTTGTAATAACAAACCCATTTATCCTTCTGTTTTCATAATTTCTTGAAATTACTTTGTCTTGAAATAATATTGGAAAATCCAAATTATATTTTTCTAATTCAGCATTGGTGTGAAGAGAAACTTTTTTAGTGACTTTATTTATTTCAATCATGCGGTAATTACCCTTTATATTGACATTCGTGAAATCAAATTCATTGTAGTGTGATGCATATATTTCTATCGTTTCTTTTTCATCTTTTAAATATGCGTAGTGTAAAATATAGAACCCTTTTTCATATGCGTATTTTTTAATAGATTTTTTTCTTTTATCGTAGACACGTATAAATGTTTCCTTAGTACACTCCAACATAATCGGAACTTTTTTTGTAAAAATATTTTGTATTTTATACGTGAGAGGAGAATCTGTAACGATTAACAAATCATCATTTGAGCAAAAATCATGAATAATAGGAACATAATTGAATTTAATTTTAACATTGTATTTTACATTAAATTCATTCGTCAATAAATAATAATTTACAAGATTGTTGCGAATATTATAGTCAATTGTTTCGATATTTCCGTTGCTAGTTATTTTTGAATGTCCAGAAAAATGTTGAAATGCGCCAATATGCACTTTTTTAACTGTACTTACCTCTTTTTTTTCAAGATCAACATTTATCAAATATGGACAATCTCTCTCGAACAAAGCGTAGTTTTTATTTTTAATATTTAAAATAGCTGTATTCGCCATTCCCATTATATTCGGAAAAAGTTTTATTTTATTCAAAAAAATAAGAAACATGGTTAAAATAAAATTGTTAGGTATTCTACCAACTTTTTCTTCAAATAATACTTTTTCTGTTTTTATTAAATGTTTTACAAAAGTTAAATTACCTTTATTAAAAAACATTCCCTGTATAATACCATCTCCAGTGAATAGTTCAAACAAAGAATCAATATTACTATCCATATCAATGTTCGGGCCGATCAATCCGTAAAACCCATTTATTTTTTTGATAATATTTTTCTCTCTTAAAGGTAATTCTAGATTGATATGTTCTCTCACGTCATATAAAATATTTTTGTTTATTCCTGTTTTATATTTGATAAAACTAGATGTTATTTTACTAATTATTAAAATATATAATAATACTAAAAGCATTATATTATTATATGATAACTTATTTATTATTTTCACGTAAAATTAAATAACTACCTAATGATAAACCAAAAACACCTTTTGCAATACCATCTAAAACATTTGTTATAATATTTCGGTTATATGTTGAAGCATTGTAGACTACACCATAAATAAACCATAAAATAACTATAGCAATAAACATAATTTTCTTAAATGATGAATGGTTAGCTATTGTTGTTCCTCGGAAAAATTTTTGATAAATCAAATAAAAAATGATAAAGTAAGCTGAAAATCCTATAACTTGACTCCAAACCCTGGTCAAAACATGAATTGTTCCTAAATAACCTGCCAAAATCATGATTAAATCGAAAAAAATCAATTTCACAATGAAATTTCCTAAATCTTTTACTTTTTCGCCACTACTCAAAAATAAACTAAATGAAAACAGCAAAAGAGGAGTTGTAATAGACCAATCTATGTATCTTAAAGTTGTTACTTTTTTCCAGTCAATCGACTTTAAATCTGGCGCTGATTTACTGACATTAATGATTAAATAGTATACTACAGCAGCAACAAGTGATATTAATACTTCAATTGCGAAAACTACGCTAAATTCTGGGTGAATAAATGCAAATACAAGTGAAAATACTAAATTTATTAATAACAAATATAATGCAAAATTATATGTAGTGAACAATAACATTTCTGTCGACATCAGAATACTTGTAGTATTCTTATAAATTATAACAATATTTTTTATTAAGTGTATTTTTAATAATTTCAGAAGGATAATTCATATCATAGAGAATATTTAACCCGCCTTTTACACTAGATATTCCCTTTCTCATTTTATACAAGTATTCTAATGTTTTACCCGTCTTCGACTTATTTGTTTCCATGTAATAATTTGTAATCATTTTACTGGTGTCTAATTTTTTACAAACTTTCATAAAATGCGTTGTTAATATTGAATTAACATTTTTATTTTTTGTAATATATTTCATAAATGCAATAGCACTAATAGTAGCTTCCTCTGGGTTAGTTCCAGAATATAGTTCATCAAACGCACAAAAATGGGTTTCCTTGTGCGACAAATCTTTGTCTATAATGTCTATAATTTCTTTGCATCTTCGCGCTTCCGCTTGAAAGAGACTATCGCGGCCTGATGTATCCGGGATGTTTAAATAACAGTGTAAGTTGTCATATGGTTTTATTATTGCTGAACCATAAAATCCGCAACCAAATTGCTGAGAAAATATAATATTGATTAGTACAGATTTAATAACCGTTGTTTTACCTGATGCATTTGGTCCAGATATGATCAAATTTTTGTTTAACTTAATATCATTTTTAACAGGATTTTTATCTTTCAAACAAGCGTAGTAGTTGTGGTTCATCCTATTTTTATTTTTCTTTGTTGTAAATTTAGTGTAACTAACCTTACCTTGTTCAATATTTTCTTGTAAACCCGTGATACAGTCAATATATCCATTGAAGCCAAATGAATAGATAATAGCACTCTCGTAAATTTTATTATCATATATTTCATAGAAAGTTTTTAAAATATGACCAATTTCTGAAATTTTGTGAAAACTGTATGTAAATTCGCTTACTATATCTAGTCGTGATTTTAATTCATTTAATATTTTGGTATTCTTGCAAAGTGTTTCATTAAACTCAATATGAGTTTTGAGATCTTTACTGTATGAAGTGTAATTATTCATAGATAATAGTGTTTCATCTAAGTATATTTTGATTTCATTAAAGTAGTTGTGTATTTTTTTCATATTTTCATGAAATCTATAACATACTAATATATTTTGATAAATAGAAAACATGTAAAACCCGGCTGACACAAGTAAATAAATCTTTTCTTGGAATGAAACATTATCGAACTGTGTGAATAACTTGCCGACAGAATGTTGCGATATAACAATTTTTAATACTTCAATGTATTCATTCATAGTCAGTTTCAATCCTTTCAAACGAATAATTAAAAATGGAATAATAAGAATGATAATAGGTACAAATAAAGAGATTACAGGAGATGTCATGTTGTAAATACTCATAATCTGGAGAAAATGTTGGGACTTATTTAAAAATTCCCACATTGGCCAGTCAATATAATAGTATCTCTCTTTGAAACCAGTGTCGCCTTTGATTTCATTCCATAATTCAATCATTTTTTCGTATTTTTTTTCACACGTTTCATGAGAAACCGACTTAAAGTTTTTCAATAAATTTTGATTGTCCTTTAAAAATTCAATATCATTGGTATAATATTTTGATGCTTGATTTACTATTTGCTTTGTCAATAGTTTTTTTGTATCGTCAAGTGTATTGAAATAATAATTATAAATAGCATTATTTGATGGATCAATTGTATCTACTAATTCTAAATCAGTAACTATATTTTCTTTAATAACAACCTTATTTTTATTGTAATGAATAGGTAGTTTAAAATGTTCATTTGTTTGTTCAACTTGACTTACAGTCATTCAATTTATTATATTTTTAATAGAAATATAATAATTTTATTGTACGCATCTATAAAATTTAATATCTAAATAAACTATATAATAATTACAACATATTCATGAGTGACATTTTAGTAGATAATAAAAATTTTTATAATTTTGAGTTGAAATTTTTGACTTATTTCAGTTTTATTACTAAATTTACTGTTGTATTATTTTTAGTTGGAATTTTTCAAAATAAACCATATATTTTAATTCAATTTAATTTTGTAGTAAAAGTAATATTAGCTTTTTTTTTAATTTATAGATTTAATAGTTATAGAAAACATAAAATAGAGTTTACAGAATTAGATAGAAAAGTATGTTACTCTGCAGGAATTTATATAATATTAATTTCATTTTTGGATATTATTAATTATTATACAGAAACTATTCGAAATGATTTTATATTACCTGTTATTCAAAAATTTGTAACCTATTTCAAAACGTTTGTAAAAAATCCAAATCAATTGGCATCTCTTTAATCTCACAAGCATAGTATCCTTCAATTTCTTTTATCTTACCTATGTCTCTTCGTGTTATAAAATTAATGCCAACACCTTTTCTACCCCATCTTCCACTTCGTCCTATTCTATGTAAATAAGTGTGTATATCCTTAGGCACGTCAAAGTTAATTACAATGCTTACTTGCTGTATGTCAATACCTCTTGCAGTTACGTTCGAAGAAATCAAAACACGCGATTTTCCATTTTTAAATTCTTTGAAAGAGTTTTCTCGTTCTACTTTATCCATATTACTATGAATACAGCATACAGGAAAATCATCTTCCTTCATTGCGTCATACAAGTCGGCTACTCTTTTAATACTATTACAATAAATAATACACTGGGAAACAGAAACATATTTATAAATATGTTTTAGTGTTTCGTATTTTTGTCTGTCATCTTCTACTGCTACATAAAATTGAGATATACCTTCTAGGGTTAGTTGTTCAGCCTTTACACAAATTTTTACAGGATTACGCATAATTTTATTTATGATTGGAAAAATATTATTTGGAAGAGTTGCACTGAATAAAGCAACTTGTATGTCATTGTTAAAGTGTTGAAAAATATTATAGACTTGTTCTTTGAAACCACTTGAAAGCATCTCATCCGCTTCATCCAAAATAACCAACTTTATCTTTTTTGACACGATTTTTTCTCGTCTCATTAAATCATATACTCTTCCCGGACATCCACAAACAATATGAGGGGTGTTTTTATCACTAAAATTATTTAACTCTTCATAAGGGGAACCACCGTACATTGTTTGTACTTTAAGTCCATTCATCATACTTCCTAATTGTTTTATAACACTCGATGTTTGTTTGGCTAATTCTTTAGTAGGCGATAATATCAAAACTTGTGTAAAATTATCGAGAACATTTATAATAGATAGTGCACCAATACCAAATGCAGCAGTTTTGCCTGTTCCGGATTGCGCCTGAGCAATAATATCTTTACCCAAAATAATAGGTTTAATCGCTCTTTTTTGAATTGGACTAGGCCTCTCAAATCCAGAGCTATAAATTCCTCTCAATATATTTGGGTCACTGTCTAAATCGTCCCAACTATTTATTTCATACGAAGAATCTAATATTTCTTCTTCTTTGTTACTAATTTTACCCGTAATTTCACTCTCATTTTCAGCAGACATTATGTATTATATATTAATTTTTATATTTAAGTAAATTTAAAAATATTATAATTATTTAAAAAAATTGATATAAATGTATAAAATGTTATTATAGTATCCTTAATATGACTACTAAAACAATGAAATATACATTGGAGAATTTTAACAGTATTGCATTTAATGGGTTTAAATTCGATTTTCCTGAAGATACATTGAAAATGATTTCTGAATTGGCTTTGGAAGTAGGCTCGCCAAATTATGTGAAGACACCTATTTTTCAAAAAAGAATAAACCCTTTGAAATCTGGTGATATGCAAAATGGAGGAGACGAAACAGGTGACCAAAATAGTAAGATAACCGACAAACATAAATCCTTAGGTGTTTATGGAAATAGCGAACGCGACTTTAACAAAAGAAAAAGAGGCAACAAGAATATGGAAGTAGTAAACGATAGTGACTGGGAAACATTAAGAACTTTTCAAACAACTAAGATAGAACAAAAAGTGGGATTTGAAGCACAAATCGATTTACTACGATCTCATTTAAATAAGTTGACTGATAAAAATTATATTGATATCAGAAACAAAATTGTTGACACAATTGAAACTATGATCGGCGAAGGAATTGGAAATGATGAAATGTTAAAATTAGGTACAATCATATTTGAAATCGCATCAACTAATCGTTTTTATTCAAAAATATATGCTGATTTGTACTCTGATTTAATTAATAAATACAATATGATGAAAGAAATTTTTGAAGTGAATTTTAACAACTTTATGGACTTATTTGAAACTATTGAATATGTTGAACCAAGTGTAGACTACAATAAGTTTTGCAACATTAATAAAGATAATGAGAAAAGAAGGGCTTTGGCTGCATTTTTTATAAATTTGATGAATAACAATATAATTACCAAAGACAAAATTGTTAATATTGTAAGAATTTTAATGTTCAAAATTTATAATTTTATAAATGAAAACAATAAAAAAAATGAAGTAGACGAAATCACAGAAAATATAATTATCTTGTATAAAAAAGAGTTATTTGATGGAAGTATTCATTACGATTTAATAGATGGAAACAATATAAATGAACTAATCGATAGATTTGCACATAGTAAATCGAAGAATTATTTAAGTATGACAAATAAATCAATATTTAAATTTATGGATTTAATTGATATGTAAATTATAAAGGATATAAAAATGAATTTATATAAAAATATAATTATATTACATTTATATTATAAGAATGTCTGATGAAAACATATTAATAAATATTGATGAAGATTTTAACTACGATCTTGAAAATAATTACAGTATCAACAATAACGATGATGATGACAATAATAACGAACTAGAAAAAATATTAAAAGAAATAGAAAATACACCATTTGATATGCGATCAAACTTATATAACAATATTTCAGAATCAGAAACTATGGTAAAGTTAATTGATTATAATTTGAATTATAATATTAAACAATTATTATTAATATGTCAATATTATGGTTTATTGAAAGAAGTTAAAATAAATAAGATGAAAAAACTGGAAGTCATCTATTTTTTATTGGATTTTGAAGAAAATATTGATAATTCTTGCATTGTTTACAAAAGAAAACAACTATGGTATTTTATGAGTGAATTAAAAAATGATAAATTCATGAAAAAATTTGTATTGTGGTAAAAATAAATATAAATATTAAATTTTATTTACTATTTATAAGAGAATGGTTTTATCTAAAATAAATGACGATGTTAGTTATCCTGAGTTAAAAACTGTAGATCTGGGGGATATTAAAAAAGAAGCAAGTTTGTATCAAATTGAAATCAAAGATGTAGACGTTATTATTGCTGTAGGAAATGCGAAAAATACGTTTGAAGATAAAAACATTATGTATTTTCCTATTTATTTGGTTAAAAATAATAATAAAGTAGTGCAAATAGGATTATACGAAATTGAAGCAAGCAATTATATTAATTACTTGGACGATTTTAATAATTTGGATGTTGAAAAATTAAATGAACCTTTGATTTATAAGTTTGCCACAAAAGACATGTTGGAAACTTTACGTATGGTTCCCGATGTTCCTTTAATAAGACGGGAAGGAATAGATAAAGAAGAAGGAGAAATTGTCGAAAGTGAAGAAAATATGGGAGTTGAACATGATGTAGAAGAAAAAGAATTAAAGTTTGAAGCATATGAAATACCGAAAGAGAGAGAAGACATTTTCATTTTGACTAAAGGTATACCTTTACCGCCGCTTTTATCAGAAGAAAGTCAAAAAAAAGCAAAGGATATTCGAGAAAAATTCAAAGAAGCTGACTCAGAAAACTGGATACAAAGTTTTATGGAAAATAAATATTACTCAATCACTGATAATGAAGGTGGTGGTGATTGTTTATTTGCTACGGTTCGCGATGCTTTTTCTAGCATAGCACAACAAACATCCGTAAATAAAATAAGAAAAAAATTATCAGATGAAGCAACCGATAAAATTTTTATGAACTACAAAGAACATTATGATATGTATAATCAATCTTTAGTAGAAGAAACAAATAAGATAAAAGAGATGTCTATTGAATATACTAAATTGAGAGAAAAATTCAACAATACTTTAGACAGAAACGAGAAAAAATTTGTTTCGGAAGAAGCAAAAAAAGTAAAACAACTACATGATAAAATGATTGAAGATAAACGTGTTACTGCTCAAATAATGAGCGAATACAAATTTATGAAAGGAATAGATACTTTGGATAAGTTTAAAAAGAAGATAAAGAGTTGTGATTTTTGGGCAGAAACTTGGGCAATTTCAACTTTAGAACGAATATTGAATATTAAATTTATAATTATGTCGAGTGAAGCATATAAAACAGAAGACATAAAAAACGTTTTACAGTGTGGACAACTAAATGACGAGTATTTAGAAAACAAAGGTATTTTTTTCCCCGAGTTTTATATAATTCTTGACTATACAGGATCTCATTACAAATTAGTTGGATATAAAAAAAAGTCAATATTTAAATTCCAAGAAATACCATATGATATTAAAAAATTAATAGCTGATAAATGTCTTGAAAAGAATGCTGGTCCATTTTCACTAATCCCCGACTTTCAAAGATTTAAATCGACAATACAAAAAACGGTTATAAAAGAGGGGCAATACGATTACGAGGAATTATCTGAAACTAAGTTGCGAGGTATGTATGATGATAATATTGTATTTGTTTTTTATAATAAATCAAATGATAAACCGTTGCCTGGAAAAGGCGCGGGGGAAACCATACCTGGTGATAAATTAAAAGAGTTTACAAATTTAGCATCTATGCCTCAATGGAGGCGAAAATTCGACGATTTTTGGATAGAACCTTTTGTACTTGATAATCATAAATGGTCAAGTGTAGAACATTATTATCAAGCAAGTAAATTCAAGAAAACACATCCAGAATTTTACTTGAGTTTTTCATTAGATTCCGGAACAGAATTATCAAAAAATACTGAAATGGCAAAAGCAGCTGGAAGTAAAAATGGTAAATATAAAGGGGAATTATTGAGACCTTTTGAAGTGACAATTGACCCAGATTTTTTTGGTAAAAGAAGAAAACAGGAACTATACAATGCAAAATATGCAAAATTTACACAAAATGAAGATTTAAAAAAATTATTATTGGCTACAAAAGATGCAAAATTAACACATTATAGCAAAGGGTCTCCGCCAATTGTTCAAGATGATTTGATTTTAATACGCGATAAAATAAAAAGAAATGATTTGTGATTTTATTACACTAAATTGTAGTAATAATTTAAAAAAGTATAAATATAATATAAATATAAATATAACAATGAAGTTGACATATCAAAGCAAGAAGTTTTTGTCATTTTTTACTAAAAATAAGTATATTCAACATATAAAACATAATAATGTAACTAATCACATTTTAAAAAAATTGTATTATGACATACTGAATGCATATAAATATATGAATTCTATACAAAACAGCATTTATAACTACGATATTAAAAAAATACATACTTCGTTAGATATAACAAAACCACAAAATTTTAATTATAATAGTTTTCCACAAGTAATAAGGGATCATATCGATGAATTAAGTCTATCAGAGTTGACATATTCATTTTCTCTCTTTAATCGAGATTGTAAAGTAATTTTTATTGTCGAAGATGCCAATATTGAACTCAAAATCAAACAGTACAATACATACATTAACTCTATTGTTATGTGGCTGTATATTTTAAATTTGTATTCATCAAAACAATGTGCAAATTCTATTGTTATTTATTTTTATTTTACTAGTTTAGAAAAACAGTTGCCTGAATCAAATATACATATTTTGGATGAAAAACATATAAATACTGCCTTTACAAGTACGTGTCCAAAAAAATCAGAAATTGTTATTTTTAGGCGTGAAGAGTGGTTTAAAGTATTCATACATGAAACTTTTCATAATTTTGGTTTGGATTTTTCAGATATGAATAACAACGACTGTCATAATTATTTATTAACTATTTTTAAAGTGAATTCTTATGTCAACTTGTATGAAGCATACACTGAGTTTTGGGCTGAAATAATTAATTGTTTATTTTGTAGTTTTCATATGTTAAAAAATAAGAACAATGAAAAAGAATTTCTCTCAAACGCGGAATTTTTTATCAACTTTGAGAGA
>Ga0247841_10000946_pt1 | contig 70904 bp, 61 predicted proteins | sample LaCruzMarch2015__2_FD_192410 | JGI IMG/M metagenome (GOLD analysis project Ga0247841, IMG submission 192410) | Freshwater microbial communities from meromictic Lake La Cruz, Castile-La Mancha, Spain - LaCruzMarch2015_18m | ecosystem: Environmental > Aquatic > Freshwater > Lake | place: Spain... | reverse complement strand
ACCGGAGTATCCGTGACACCGCAGTAGATGAGGAAGGGGTTGCTGGGAGGGATAAGCATAGCCAAAACACCGGCCACCGATACCAGCGCCGCGCTCCAGGCCCGATCATAACCCTGTTCCTCCATCATCGGGATCATGATGGAGCCCACTGCCGCCACCGCACTCACGATGGATCCTGACAAGGCGCCGAAGAAGGCGCAACTAACGATCATCACCAAGGCCAATCCCCCAGGCACCCAGCCGAAAAAAGCGTCGACTGCATTGATCAAACGGTGCATGGAGGTGCCTTCCGTCATGAGGTACCCGCTGAGCATGAAGAGGGGAACGGCCAACCAGACCTCGCGGTGTAATGCACCCGCTATGGAGGCAATAATCGCCTCCAAGGGTATATCCGCGGCCCAGGCGCCCAATCCGGCGCTATACCCCAAGCCGGCGTAAAGGGCGACACCAGAGAGCAATGAGACGATTCCGAGGACAACGAGAGCGATGGCCATTGGTCTTCTCCTTAGATCTTCTTTTTCATCAATGAGGTGATCAGGGCTTCCACCGTATGGACAAGCATAAAGAAAAAACCAAGAATCAATGCAACTGATGTCGTCCACTGGGGGACCCTCCCGCCGAAGAACTCAAAGTCGAAGGTGGCATTGACCTCGATCAAATGGACCGTGTATTCCCAGGCCAGATACAGGACCAGCGCACAGAACAGGGCTTCGGTCAACCGCAGAAGTAGGTGCAGGATCCAGAGCGCTTTTCTCTTTTCGCGCTTTTGGAGATATTCCAGCAGCACCTCCACATTGAGATGCTTGTTGCTTCGGGACAGCAACCCTGCCGGAATAAAAACCAAATAGAAGAACAGGATCGTGGAGCTTTGCTCAAACCAACGAACGTTGGTAAAGAATACGTATCGGAGGATCACCACGATGCCAAGCTGGACGGCAATGAAGGCCAGGATAAATATGCTGGTCCAGTCCATCAATTTCGCAGACCCCGATAGAAATCCCTCAACCATTTTTTTCATCGACATGGATTCTCCCTACCCTTGGGTGGAAGGGATCTTCCCCCTTCCACCCGTAAATCCGATGGGTTTCTGAAATGATGGGTTTCCCCGAGCGACCTTGGATAGAATTATTCGGCTATTTCTTGAGCTTTCCGCCGTAAATCTCGACGTAGTATTTCTGCCAAGCCTCCTTTACCCCGGAGAACTTCCCGTTCTTCAAGGTGTAGCCGGCCACCTTCGCCCCTTCTTCCCAAAGGGGCAAACCCGCGGGATAATCCTTAATCCTTTTCTCCCAGAGATTGGTTACAGCCCAATCCAGCATCGGGAAGAAGACCTCCGGTGCAACGAGAATCTCCTTCTGGCCGATGGACTGTTCTGCAAATTTGATCATGCTGGATTCCAATTCCTGGATGCGATCAACGGCCCGCTTCTCCACCTCGGGGCAGACCTCTTTCACGATGATTTCCTGTATATCTTTGGGCAGCTTCCGCCAAAAGACAGGACTGACCACGGTTGAGAGCGCATTGTGATACAGGTAGGGGAGGTGACGGTATTTGGTGAACTCGCCCAGACCAGCGGACTTGAGGTTCGGAATCGCGGTTCCGAGGGCGCCATCGACCATCTTGGTTTGAAGCTGGGTATAGTGGGTGGTAAAATTGGTGCTCAGTCCCATCGCCCCATATGCGGCCATGAAGGCATCATCCGAATCCGCCCAGGTGGCGAGCCTTTTCCCCTTCCACTTGTCGAGGGAATCCAGAACCCAATCCGTGCTCCAGAGAAGGGGGTTGGAACCGACCCAGCCGATATCGGGCAGATTCATTATTCCGTATTTTTTGCCCATGTAGTTTTCAAGGAAATCCTGCACCTTTTTGGATCGATACCATCGGGCCATTTTTTCCTTGTTCGGAAAGAAAAACTGGTTCCAGACGAGCGTGCAGGCCGGATCGAGTTTCTGCCAGTACCAGCCGCTTTGGGCGCCAAACTGGATGACGTTTTTCTGAAGCATGGGGGTTTGTTGATCCAAGCCGTATAGAGAGGACGCGTAGTAGGCTTCGATCGCGAGCCGCCCCTTGGTTTTCTGTGTGGTTAAATCGACGAAATCCTTGTGCTGGAGGCCCACGGCGGTCTCAGGACCCCAGGGGACATTCATGATGGCCTTAATCGGTTTGGTCTCTGCAAAGGAAAAAGGTGGAATGGCCAGAATGACGCCCAAAAGAAAAATAATCGGGAAAACAAAGATTCTCCACCGCAAAATATTTTTCATGGTGATTCCCTCCTTCTTGTTCCTGGCGGTTCTTTTGATGAAAAAATCCCTTAGACTCAATCTGTTCCGTGGAACTCAGGGCATTCCAGACTCCGATTCATTCATTTCATTTTCTATCACCTCCCTTATCCTCTCTCCCCTGTCGAATTGATGAGAAAACCGGCTATATATTGTATATTGTATACAGAATATAGCGATAAAATCGGCCTGTCAAGGAAATAATTCATTGAGTTTTTTTACTGTGTCCAACCAAATTTACCAGGAATACGGAGATGAATTAGAAACGACAAATGGCACATGGGTCGTACGCGTGTTTCTTTTCAGATATTTTTCCCCCTCCTTATGTAAAAACCATCTGATCGATGGCGAATTTTTCCATTTTTCCCTCATCCAACTGCAGCTTAAAGTCAGGCGTCATCCGGATGTTCCCGCCCTCCGTTCCCAGTTCCTTGACCAGGACCGATTCCGTCTGCTTCAGGAATCCGTTCATTTCGCCGGCAAGCGTCCCCGTTTTGCCGGCCACCAGCGCTTCCTGGTAGCAGCTGATCTCCCCGGCGGCGCCATTTCCTAAAATTACGCCAAACCCATACTGTCTGGATTTTTCGATGCATTCAACAAGAGACCGGGCGGAGGCGACCTTCATCAGTTTGAATTTCACGAATTGCGCGCATTTCAGTTGACGGGCCTTATCGACCGATTCCATGTCATAGATGGATTCATCCAGCCCCAGCGGGATCGGGGAAATCTTCGCCAGGTCCGCCATGGCCGTCCAGTTCTTTTCCTTGAAGGGCTGTTCGAGGAATTGGAGATTCCCGGGGTCCACACCCCTCACGAACCGGGCAGCCTGCGCGTAGGTGTACCCCTGATTGGCATCTGCGCGCAAGTGCGCCTTTCCCTGGAGGGCTTCCTGGGCCATCCGCACCCGGCCGATGTCCTGTTCCACATCGAAGCCCACCTTGACCTTGATGGCTTGATAGCCATCGGCAATAAACCCGCCGATTTCCCGCATGATTCCCTCCCGGTCGTTTTCCTGGAGGATCCCCACTATAGGAGACAGAACGGGTTGTGACGGGGGTGCAAGGGCAAAGTCGCCCGATAAGGTTTCCAGGGCTGCCAGAAAAGGGGTCGTTGCACAGGGCGCCTTTTTCACAAAGCCAGCCATGGACCGTTTCGCCGCGGAAAGGTCTTTCCCGACGATGTCCCTGCCTTTTTCCCGGGCGAACTGCCAGACCTGGTCAGGTGTTTCCCAGAAATAGCCCTCCACCCCGGCCATAGCCTCGCCCAGGCCCTCGCGGCCGGCGGAATGCAGGGCCACGATGGTGCAGTCAAAATACGTCATCACTGCCGATGCAATTTTATAGGGCTGTTTCAGCGGGATCTGCAGACGATAGAGTTTCACTTTTTCGATGACCATAGAAGTTTCTCCTTCAGTATCCCAGTTCTTCACCGATTAAATATACGTTCAACTGCTCGAGACCAAAGGGTTTTCGCTCGATGATGGTTGTGACGCGGCAGAGGCGGCCCGGGGATTCGCAGTCCCGGCAGACGAGGTCCTGCGCGCAGGGGGTGGAATCCTTGCGCCGCTGACAGTTTTTCGGGGCGGCGATTTTCTTCAGCCGGGCCAGACCGGCCTCAAGATTCAGGACAATCTTGTTGATTCCCGCCACGACGATCACATGAGTGGGGCCGAATATCATGGAGGTCACGCGATTGCCGCTGGCATCGACATTGATCAGTTTCCCGTCCAGGGTCAGGGCATTGGTGCTGGCGAGGAAATAGTCCGACTGTTGCTGGAGTCTGCCTATCGCGGTCCGCGCCTCCTTGGTCTTTTCCTGCCAGTGGTCGTAGACCTTCTGGCCCCTCTTGATCAGGGCTTCCGGGATGCCCATCTCCCGGATGGTGATCGAGCCGCCGACCCCGACCGTCGCCTCCCGGGGGATCTGCCGCAGAATTTCCTCTGCCGCTTCGCGGGCGGTGGGGTAATAAAAGGCACTCATGCCGTTTTTTCTCAGTCGCTCCAAGGTGATCTGAATGTAATCAGCAGGAAGATTCTCCATGATTCAAAACCTCTTTCAGTTATTGGTTGATGCACGCACTCCCGTAGAAAAGCGCATGGCTGCTGGACAGGCCCAATCATTGGGTCTGATTCCTCTGGAGAGTTACCGTTGGGCATGTTTTATTGTCAATGACCCTCTCATGACCACAGGCGTCGAGCATCTGGCTGACTTCGGTCACATCCTGGATCGCTGCCTCAAAATCGATGGGCCGGCCTTCCTTCTTCTCCCGCTCCCGGATCTTCTCACGGTGGTAGTCCAAGACCTCGTTGTCCAAAGGCAGGCCGGCATGGTGGAGATAACGTACGGCCCGCGAGGCGTCCAGAATGGGGATGACCTTCCCGGCGACATGGCGGTTGGGCGCCCAGGGAATGTCCAGGACGCCGGCTTGCAGGCTGCGGAGGGCGCCCACGACGGGATCGCCTTCGCCCATCTCCAGGGTCTTATCCAGGATGGCGCAGGCTTCCTTCAGAATGATCCGCTTTTCCTCCAGGACTTCCGGGCTGGCGGGAAGACGGCTGCGCGTCAACCCGATGGCCATGCGGGTCGCCCTCACGCCGTCGGCATTGGCCTCCTTCGTGGGGATGCCTTCGGCCTCATGGGTGCTCTTGGTGATGATCTGGGTAGCGCCGGCAAGCGCCGCAATGATGCCGCCCAGGACGATGACGGCATAGGCCCGGGGTGCGTCTGTGGGAAAGGCCTGCATCCATTCGTGGGTGGCAATGGAAAAAAAGACATCCTCGTGTCCCTGAAGGGCCAGATACTTTTTCCCTGCCTCTTCCAGCGCCCAGAGTCCTGCTACATCCTGAAGAATATTCAAACTCTGGCAGAGTCCCATGCTGTAGTGCTTTACGCCCTGGCCTGCGGCCATGAGCATTTCCAGGACGGCAACGGCAATGCCGATCCCCGGGGGAATCAGGGTGCCCGTAAGAAAGCCCGGCTGTTCCCGATGCAGTTTGATGCCCTGCTCCCGGTAATAGGAAGTCAAGCGATCCACATACTGGTAATGCTTGATCCCTTCCGCAAAGGGAAGGTCTTTGGTATAGGCGGCCGTATAGGAGATCCCCGCCCCGAGAAAGGCCGTGAAACCGCCGGCATAGCCCATCTCGGCAGCGAGCTGGGGAAAGGCGGTGCCCGAGAGGACTATGATGGGGCGGTCCACCGCTTCCGACACCCGACGGGCAGCAGCCAGGCCATGGTTCACCAGCGGAAAGCCGTTGAGCATTGACCGACCCGCACACCGGCTCTCCTCGATGCCCTTCTGGGCATCCTGAAACCGGAGATTGCGGGTATAGGTGTCCGTCGTATTCGGCAGCAGATCGGCGCCGCCCCGATCCTGCAGGCACCGGAGCAGCTCGATGTGGTTTTCGACCAGGGCGACACCTCCTCGGGGCTGCACCAAGGTCCGTCCTTCTTTCTTGGCTTTTGTGACAGTTAGGGCGTAATTCCTATGGAGGGGAACCGTCTTAAGGTATGAGGCGGCTTCTTCCAGGTCCACCTGCCGGCCTGTAGGCCAGAGGGCCAGGATCTTTTCCCTCTCCCGGAAAAATTCTGCATCGGACCAGCGCTGATTCTTCAATTCCATATTTCAATTCCTTAAGGTTTTATTCCCCGCCTCTTGCAGCGGATTTTGGGGTTCTGGGCTTGCCCAGGAGGTTCATATCTTTGATCCCCGCTTTTTCAGATATTTTTTGGCAATCCGCAGGGCCTGATCCGGATAACGATCCGCCAGCAAACCGATCGCATAAAGACAGTATTTGGCATCGGTGTAAAGCGACGGCTGCTTCGGCCTCAGGGAAAAGGGTTCTGCCGATGAGAAGAGGGTTTTCCGCAGGATGAGGCCTGCCTGGGGGTGATGGGTAAAAATGCCTCCCGTACCGATCAGGTGGCAGACTTCCGTAAGGTCCTTGCCGTGCTGAATGTAATACTGTCCCTGGGGTCCCCAGACGGCTTCGATGGTCCCGGCATGCCTTTCCATGGCCGCTTGGGCGGCACAGGTTGCCAGGGCGAGGTCGAGCTGCATGTCCTCCTCCGTCTGGGGCAGGAATCCCACGTCCCGGCAGAGGGCCTCGATCTTGGGAGCCAGCCGGTCGGTTTCCAAGGAGGCATTCCTCAGGAGCCGCTCCGGTCCCCGGAGACGCAGAATGGATTCGGCATTGTAGCGGATGCCCAGATCGCCCTCCACGGTTCGCTTGGCCAGGGGTTCTGGAAGACCCTTGAAGATGACCCCGGCCTGACAGGGGCTGCCCAGGCCGATGGAATGGACGTCGGTTGTGGCCCCGCCGACATCCACGATGACCAGATCTCCCAGCCCTTTTTCCCGGGGTGTTCCCTGGGACAGCAGTCTGGCCGCCTTCAGGACTGCCGTGGGCGTAGGCATGAGGATTCCCTCGACAAAAGCCTCTGCTCGCTTCAGTCCTTTGGCTTCGATGATGCGCTCGATGAAGACCCTGCGGATCATCTCCCGGGCCGGCTCCACATTAATCACGTTCACCTCGGGCATGACGTTGTCCGTTACCAGCGTCGGTTTGCCGGAAGCCGAGAGAATGGCATTCACTTTATCGGCGGCGGCCTTGTTGCCGGCGATGACGATGGGACAGTGGACCCGGCTCGAAGCGAGCTTCTTCGCATTCTCCAGAATCACGTCCGCATTGCCGCCGTCGGTCCCGCCGGCGAGAAGCAGAATGTCGGGGTTCAGGGACTCTAATTCCTGAAGTTCTTTCGCTGAAAGCCGGAAAGCATAGACTTTGATCACCTTGGCTCCGGCACCCAGGGCCGCGCGCCGGGCCGCCTCTGCAGAAAGTTCGGGGATGAGGCCGATGGTGACCATGCCCAAGCCCCCGGCGGCGCTGCTGCTCGAGAGCTTGCAGGAAAAGGCGCTGTTGCGGACCCTGGCCGGAAGGAGATCGAGGGCGCCGCGCAGACCCACCATGATATCCGTTTCCACGGTGGTGCAGCTCTGGGCATAGGCTACGATCTCTTCGGCCTCGAGATCGATGGCCTGAATCTTGGTAAAGGTACTGCCGAAATCAACGAGTAGCGCTAAAGCCATATCATTCATTTAATCAAAACTATGCACAATCAGCCAGGAGGGAATTGAAGACCTCCGCAGCAAGCTGCGGAGAATCTTCGATCCTTAAGAGGAACAAACCATTTCGTTTTTGCTCGCTTACCCCGCGGCAAGCCGCGGGGTAAGCGCTCGCGGGCGGATTCATGGAAGAAATGTCCGCGAACGTTACCGTTAGCCTGTTTTCAGATCATCCTTTAGATCGTCGATCACCTTCCTGGGCGAAACACCGGGCGGGTAGGCGCGGTTGAAACCCATCTCGAGAAAACGCGTCTGCACCGCTTTCCATTCCTGTTTTCCCACGACGAGGTTTCCCCCGGCGACCAGATGGATATCGCCGATGCCGGACTCCACACATTTTTCGCGGAATCCGCGGCATTCTATCTCCCCGTGACCGCAGAGGGAGGCGACGAGCAGGGCGTGAGCCGCCGACTCAATAGCCGCCCGGATGAAGTCCTCCTGCGATGAAAAGGTACCGATATTGACGACTTGAAAACCGGCACTTTCCAGGGCGTGGGCCATGATTTTGTTTCCCACCACGTGGGCATCCACCCCCAGCACACCCAGGACGACGGTCTTTTTCGCCTGCCCGGGGGTCATGCCGCCTCCTCCGGTCTCTTTTTCCCTTTTTTGATCAGGCCCCTGATGAAGGGCATCAGCAGCAAACCAATAGAGATGATCATGATCGTACCGCTCATCGGTCGGCGAAAGAAAATGGTGAAATCGTTGCCGGCGCCGATAATGCTGGTAATGAAATATCTTTCGGCCAGGGGCCCCAGGATCAGCCCCAGGATCATCGGGGCGGAGGGGATGTCGAAACGGCGCATGAAATAGCCGACGATCCCGAAGATGACCATGAACCAGACATCGGCCATGTCATTGCGCAGGGCGAAGGCGCCCAGGAGACAGAAGGAGATGATGAATGCCGAAAGCATATCTTCCGGCACGCGCATCAGTTCGGAGAAGAATTTGGCTGTGACCAGACCGGCCAGGATCATGATCAGGTTGCAGACCAGCATGCCGGCAAAGATGGTGTAAACCGCTTCGGGAGATTTTGCGAAAAGCAGCGGGCCCGGCTGAATGCCATGGAGGAGAAAAGCCCCCATCATGACGGCTGTGGCGCCGCTGCCCGGAATTCCCAGGGTGAGCAGCGGAATCATGGCGCCGCCGGTGGAGCCGTTGATCGCTGTTTCGGAAGCGGCCAGACCTTCCCAGACGCCGGTGCCGAATTTTTCCGGATGTTTCGAAACCTGCTTTTCCACGCCGTAAGAGATGAAGGAGGCTACGGTGGCTCCAGTGCCGGGAATCGCTCCAATAACCACCCCGATGCCCAGACCGCGCAGGATCGTATTGCGCAGCTTCCAAAGGTCTTCCAGCTTGGGCAGCTTTGTCTTGGGACGCAGACGACCGCTGATTACCTGCTTGCCCTTTACAGAAAGCTGATCCAGAACTTCACCGATGGCAAAGATGCCGATCAGAACGGTGGTGAAGCTGATCCCGGTCTCCATGATTCGTGAACCGAAGGTGAACCGGGCTGCTCCATAGATTTCGTCCATCCCGACCGTCCCCAGCAACATGCCGATGAAAAGGGAGATGAAGGCGCTGCCGACGGAACGGGTTCCAATGACCACGACGCTGGCGAGGCCCAGAAAGACGACGGCGAAATATTCGCAGGTGGAGAAGGAGAGGGCCACCTTGGCGAAGAGGGGGGAGGCCACGGTCATGATCACGGCGCTGAGAAAACCGCCGATGGCCGAACACATGATCGCCATACCCAGGGCCTTGGAAACGAACCCCTTCTTGTTCAACTGGTATCCTTCCCAGGTTGTGGGTACATTCATCGGGTCTCCCGGAATATTGAAGAGAATTCCTGTGATGGACCCTCCGAAGACGCCGCCGCAATACACGGAGGTCATGAGCAGCAGCGCCGGCACGATGCCCATCAGATAGGTGAAGGGCAGCACCAGCACGATGGCGTTCAGCATGGTGATTCCCGGCAGTGCGCCGGCCAGGATCCCGATGCTGAGGCCGATGAGGATCATGGAAAAATTCAGGAGGTCGAAGGTGTTCAACAGGCCGCTGCCCAGAAGGGATAATTGGTCAAACATGATAGATTTCTCCTTATTTACCCGTTGACTCCTAAATGATGTACAGAAGGCGGTAGATAAAAATCGTCAGATCGTTGAAGATCCAGTCCCCCTTGGGCAGGGGAAGATACACGATCTTCCCGAAAAGATAGAGCAGGAAGATGGTTCCCAACAGAGAGGTCCCGATGAGGGAAGGCAGCTTGCGCATCCCGGCGATGCGTATGAAGAGGATCAGAAAGATAAAATTGGCTAGGGCAAAGCCGAGGATCTCCATGCCCGGCACGACGGCCAGGACCAGGATGATCATGGCGATCAATTTGGATACGTTTACGTCGGGCGGGGCGGATTCCACTCCTATGTCGGCGATTCCTTTCCCGAAGGCGAGATAGGACTCCAGGGCCTTGAGGACGCAGCTCGCCATCAGTAGAATGAGGATCACCCGGGGCCAGAAAGCCGGCCCCACCTGGCCCGGAATCGGGTTTTCATCAATCGTACCGGCAAGCGCGTAAAAATAGACGGCCGCGATAAAGATGAGAAGCGGACCTATCAGGGGTTTTACCTTAAAACCGGAGTAATGGTTTTTCATTTTTTCTGCAGGGTCAGGGGTCATGGTCTTTTCCTTTGAAAAAAAAGGAGGGAATGCCTCGCAATGAATCAAAATGAGGAAGAAGAGCATTCTCCCCGCGATGGGATCGATCCATGACGCAGGCCATCGCGGGGAGAACGGAGCCGTCTCTGTCTGGGATGCCGAAGAGAGATCCTCTATTTGGCCATACCGTATGTTTTCATGAATTGACGCATTGTTTCCACTTCTCCGTTAACCCAAGAGGCTAATTCCTCTGGCCCCATATAGCTTTCCGGGTCAAGATACTGTTCAGCGGCGAATTTATTCCACTCGGGTGTTTCCATGGCTTTCTTAAAGCCATCAGCCAGAATCTTTACGCGATCCGCCGGTACGCCTTTTTTCGCTACAATGGAACGGAACTGGGGCAGGGCAATGTCTAAACCCAGTTCCTTGGAACAGGGAACATCGGGGAAAGCGGCCAGCCGTTTCGTGGCGAAGATGATCAACGGGCGGAGCTGTTTGGCATCCAGATACTGTTTCATGTCGCCCGCCTGCTCATAGAGTACCTCCGAATGGCCTCCCAGGGCATTGGCGTAGCGCTCACCGGGCTGGGGAAGGGGGATGGTCGTCATTTTATAACCCTTGGATGCGAGGTAACGCACGGAGATATCATCAACAGTACCGAAGCCCGTGGCGGCCACCTTCAATTTTCCGGGATTTTCCTGGGCGTATTTCAGAAGATCCTGGATGGTCTTGAAGGGACTGTCGGATTTGACGAACAGATACGATTGGGCAACCTGCGTCCGCACGATCCATTCAAAATCGGTGGTTTTATGCCGCGCTGTTCCCGCCGGTATGGTTCCCAGGGTGTCGGCAATATAGGTGGCGATCGTGTAGCCATCTGTTTTGGCCGCAAGCAGATTGGCCATGCCGGAATTTCCGGAAGCACCTGGGATATTGGATACCGGAATGGCGATCCCCAGATTTTTTTCGGCCAATCTTCCAATGGTCCGGGCCATCTGATCGGCACCACCACCTACCCCCCAGGTACAGATGAAGTCAATGGGCCGGTCAGGATACTTTTCAGCCGTCCAAGCAGGTATTGCAAGGGTTAAAAGGACGAGAGAACATACGATAATCTGAAACATTTTCTTATACATATCTTCCTCCTTTGGGTTATGCGACGATCTCCGGATCTGTTATAAAGAGCTACTCTTTTGCCATTCACACATACTGTATTTTGTATACAACATTTAAGTAGCTTTTTTTAAAATGGGTTCCATTGTTTGTCAAGGAGTTTTTTGGTAAGAATAACACGATCCCGAATTGCCTTAAGTAAAATGTTACCGAAGGAGCGGCGAAAAAGGGCACGAACATTCCGCCCGCCGGGATTTGTCGACCGGCTTTCCAACCGATCAATCCGCATAATAAACGGACGAGACGTTGGCTCTCAGAGTCGCCAGCTCCACTTCCGTCGGAGGCGGTGTCATGCGGACATCCGACGGAACAATCAAATCAAATCCCGTCGCCGCAACAACTTGATCAACCGTCACTTCCGGATGAACCGAGACCAGCGTCATCCGCTTGCTCTCAGGATCAAAGCCGAGGACCGCCAGATCGGTAATGACCTTGTCCGGTCCGCCGCCGGTCAATCCGGCGTCGGCACGCGATGTTCCGCCGCTGAGAAATCCCGGGCTGGTGATATAGTCCACACGCTCCAGAAAACGTCGCTTTTCATGCTTCATGATGATCAAGGTCCGCTTTGCGCAGGAGGCGATGACATTGGCGCCGCCGCTGCCCGGAAAACGCTTTTTGGGGTTCTCGTAGTTTCCGATGCAGGTGGCATTCAGATTTCCGTATTGATCGATTTGGGCGCCCCCCAGGAATCCGACATCCGCGAAACCCCGATGGACGATATGGCCCAGACCGTCCAGCGTCGACGTAATGAAGGCGGGCCTCGCGATACCGGTCAAACGCGGATCGGCAACCGACAGGGATGAGTCGACCGGTTTCAAACCACCGATGCCTGTCTCAACAATATAGTGGCAATGAGGCGCATGGGACAGTTTGGCCACTGTCGTCGCCGCCATGGGTAAGCCCGTTCCAGCCACGACGATATCATGGTCTTTCAGCTCGCGGGAGGCGGCGATGATCATGAGCTCTCGAAGATTGAATTCTCCGGGCCGCTTCTCCTGCAGCTCAATCGAGGGGCTGACCAGGCTGGTCGTGTATTCCGAATAACCCAGGCGGGGATCAATGGCCAGGCGGCGGTACGTCAGCGGCGTTCCGGCGATTTCGAGATAGGCGGTGAAATCCTCGACACCGTAAACAAACCGGTCCAGGTAAGCCTTGAAGCTCTCGGGTGTGCTGGAAATCCTCTGGTAATTCCGGAGCGCCTCATAGTCATAGTCATAACAACCGGGGACGCTGGACGGATAAGCGCCCCAGGGGCAGTGGACAATGGCGTCCACCCGGAAGAACGGGATGATGGTGGACTGGGGATTGCGCCGGATCTCATCGTTGGGGATCAATTGTTCCGTTACCAGGAGCACCTGGCGGGCGGCCTTGGCGATATACTCGTCTGCAAAACTGGATCCGTCGATCTGGCAGTTGCCGCTTTCGTCGCAGCGGGGCACGTGGATGACGGCCAGGTCGGGAGTGCAGGCGGGCAGGAGCACAACTTTCTGGTTAGTGAAGGGGCAATTCATCAGTTCATGCTTTTTTGCCTTCAGGACTTGGTACTTTAGCATATCGGAACCCAGCATAGACGTCGTCGGAATGAAGGGAAAACCGAGGGAACCTGCCAGATAACGGAATGTCATCGCACCGTGCTCATAGTCTTCGGAGAGGAGTCGCCCCTCCTGGACGCTGCGACAGAAGTTTTTCGGCAATCCGAGACGTTCCATGTTCACACAGCCGGATTCGATGGACTTGACCAACCCGGCGCCGATCAGGATATCCACGGAATAGGAAGGATTCACACTGGAGATATGCATATCGCCGATTCCCTGACGGATCACTTCATGGGAAAAGGCCATCGGACTGCGGCACAGGGAAAATCCACCATAACTCAGGTGTATTCCCGGATGAACATAACGAGAAACAGCTTCCTTCATGGTCATCAATTTGCTCTCTCGACTCAAACCGGAAACCTCCTCTTCGATTTTTTTAGGTAGGATATTGCTCCTTGATGCGGGAACCGGGCGGACCATAGCGAAACCGGTTTTTTTTGTCAATGAAAGATTGACGCCCCCGGAAGTATCGCTGAGACGCAGCGTCCTATGAGCTCACTTTGGCGATGGCGTTTCGTATTGCCAAAACGATCCGGTCGATGTCGGCCCTTGTGGCCGTCAGCGCCGGGGCGAGGTTGATGATGTTGTTCAGACCCGGCAGACTCCGGTTGGTCCTGCCCACGAGGACGCTCTGATCGGCAATTCCCTTGATGATGCTCATCAGGAAGGGTTCCGAAACCGGCTGCTTTGTTTTGCGGTCCTCGACAAATTCAATGCCGGCGAAGAGACCCCGGCCCCGCACATCCCCCACGATCGGAAAAGCCCGGAGCTCCTCCAGGCAGCCGAGCAGGTAATCTCCGACGACCCGGCTGTTCTCGCAGAGATGTTCCTCTTCAATGATTCTCGTGCTCTCCAGGGCTGCCGCACAGGCGCCGGCACAGCCGCCGTAGGTGCTGATGTCTCGGAAATAGGCCATCTTGTCGGCCGGATCATTGACAAAGACGTCAAAGACGTCGTTCTTGACTACCGTGGCGGACAGGGGGATATAGGCGCTGGCCATGCCTTTGGCCAGGGTCACCATGTCGGGATCCACGTCGAAGTGTTCATAGCCGAACATCTTTCCCGTTCTGCCGAAACCGCAGACGACCTCATCCATGATCATGAGGACTTCGTATTTCCGGCAGATCTCCTGGAGAAGCGGATAATACTCCTTCACCGGCTCAATAATGCCGCCGCCGGCCGTAATGGTCTCGACGATGATCGCGCCCACCGTGTCGGGACCCTCTCTCTGGATCACCGCCTCCAGGGCCTTGGCGCATTCGATGTTGCAGCCGGGATAGGTCTGGCCAAAGGGGCAGCGGTAGCAGCAGGCATGGGGAAACTCCGCAAAACCCTCGGGGAAGGGACCGTAGCTCTCCCGCCGCTCCTGCTGACCGGACGCACTCAAGGCCGCCAGCGTGGTGCCGTGGTAATCCCGGTTGCGGTAGAGGATTTTGTACTTGTCCTTATCTTTGTATTTCAAACGGAAATACTGCCGAACCATCTTGAAGGCCTTCTCGTTCGCCTCCGAACCGCTGTTGGAAAAGAATACCTTGCCCAGTCCCGGCATCAATGAAATCACTTTGTGAGCAAACTGGACCGTGGGAATGTTTCCCGCCGTACTTGCGTAGAAGGGCATCTTCTTCAATTGCGCGCACACGGCGTCGGCGATGGAATCCCTTCCGTAGCCCACATTGACGCACCAGACCCCGCCCGAAGTGGCATCCAGATACTCCCGGCCCCGGATATCCTTCAGGACCAGACCCCGGCCTTCCACCATTATCGGAGGCTCGCTCGTCTGGAAGACCTTATGCTGCGTCAGATGATGCCAGAGGTAATCCCGATCCTGTTTCAACAATGCTTCTACATTCTCCTGCATCAGACCCGTATGGCTCATGATCCTAACCCTCCCTGGGGACACCTTGCCGTAAGGTGTCCCCTCGATGCCGCATCATGTCCCCGGAAAGATGACGGCCGGCGGCTTTCCTTAACAGCCTGTTAAAGCGTCAGCTCCGAGGCTTCGGTAATCTCATGCCGGAGCTTCAGAAACGCCATGTCCGTATGCTCCCGGGGCCGGGGCAGGTCGACCCCGTAGACGACGTGCATCCGGCCCGGCAGCTTGCCCTTCATCGTGACGATCCGGTCCGCCAGATAGATCGCCTCGTCGATGTTGTTGGTCACAAAAAGGATCGTCCGCTTCTCGGTCTCCCAGATGCGGGCGGTCTCCTTCTCCATGAAATACCGGGTCTGGGCGTCGAGCTGACCGAAGGGCTCATCCAGGAGCATAACCTGGGGATTGTTGGCATAGGCCCGGGCGATCCCCACCCGCTGCTTCATGCCGCCGCTGAGCTGGTGGGGATAATGGTTCTCAAAACCGTCCAGCCCCACCAGATGGATGTAGTGGGCGGCAATTTCCCGCCGTTCTTTTTTGGGAACCCCCCGCAGTTTTGGGCCCATTTCCACATTGCCCAGGACGGTTTTCCAGGCAAAAAGCATGTAGCCCTGAAAAACCAGTCCCCGCTCAGGCCCCGGACCTTTTACCTCCCGGCCGTCGATCAGAACGTGTCCTTCCGTGGGGGTCTCCAGACCGGCGATGATGCGCAAAAGGGTGCTCTTGCCCGACTGTCCCGGTCCCAGAATCACGACAAATTCGTTCTCCTTCACATCCAGACTGATGTGATCCAGAACATGGACCCGCTGCTTCCCCTTCTGGATGAAAACCTTGGTGATATCCTTACATTCGATCTTGGCCTGACCGGGATGCCTTTCTTCTCTCAATCTTCTCTCCTGCCTGATGAAGTGATGAATCGCCCAAACTGACCGGCACAAACCCGACGAGGATCTTCTACCGACTATCGATCTCCCGCTTCCAGGGACAGACAAACCTTTCCAAACCCGAGACGAGTTGACTCATGCCCCAGGCGACAAGCGCAATAACGACCATGCCGCCCACGATCATGGCCGGCCGGGAGAGGTTCATGCCCAGAATGATGATGAATCCCAGACCGGAGCGGGCGCTGACGAGCTCTGCTGCGAGCACACAGCTCCAGGCGATGCTCAGAGCGATCTGAAGACCGGCAAAAATGGCTGGAAATGCCGCCGGGAAGCAGACCTGGATGATTTCGTGACGGCGGTTGCCGCCCAGCATGCGGATCACGTCGTAGAGCTCGGGCTCCACCAGACGCACGCCATTGTAGGCATCGAGCAGACAGGGCACAAAGGTTCCGATGATAATGATAAAGACCTTCGAGGTCTCCCCGATGCCGAACCAGAGAATCGCGATGGAAATCCATGCGAGGGGCGGCATCGGCTTGAGGAGATCGAAAAGCGGTTTCACGATGGCATTGACATAGCGGTTCAGCGCCATCATCAGGCCCAACGGCACCGCCACCAGAGAGGCGATGGTAAAACCGATGAGAATCCGCTGGGTACTGGCCCAGACATGACCCAGCAGGGATTTCCCGGCCAGAGGATCGAACATCATGCGCCACAACTGGAGGACCACCTCGTAGGGACGGGGCAGGCCGCTGCTGAAGACCCGGGCTGCAGCCGCCCGGTCCCAGACCAGGAAAAAGGCCAGCATGGATACGCCATAGAGGAACCAGCGGTTTGTCAGGATCATCGCCAGGGTAAGCGGTCTTCTTTCCTGAATCTGTTGCTGAATTTCATTGGCAATATCGACCACGTTACGCTACCTCCTGATCCCGGCCAGCAGTTTCTTCTCGAAATAATTGATGACAACCCCGATCACGACGCCGGTTAGTCCTATCATGATCATGCCCAGGAGAACCATGTCGGGCAGGGCGAGTTTGCGGCCCATGGTGATGAGGAAGCCGAGCCCCACGTCGGCCGCCAGCAACTCGGCGGCAACCAAATTGGTCCAGCAGCAGGCCAGGGCGATCTGCAGGGCCCCGAAAACCATGGGCAGGGCTGAGGGGATGCAGATCTGTTTGAAGATCTGCCAGTCCGTGGCCCCGTAGGTCCTGGCCATCTGAATCAGCGTGGGATTCGTCATGCGGACCCCTTCGTAGGAATTGATCACGCAGGGTACAATGCCGCCAATCCAGATGATAAAGATCTTGCCGCTGATGCCGATGCCGAACCAGAAAATAACCAGGGGGATCCAGGCGACGGGAGGGATGGGGCGGATCATTTCAAAAATGGGCCGGCTCAGCCCTTCGACGACGACGAACCAGCCCATGGCCAGCCCCAGCGGTATCCCCACCAGCAGGGCCAGCAGATAGCCGGCAAAGGCCTCCTGGACGCTGGTCCAGATATGCTGGGAGAGCAGGGCGCCGTCGGGATTCACTTCAGTCCATTTCACCAGGAAAAGCTGAAAGATCTGAATGGGGGTTGCCAGCATCGTGGAGGGAACAATCTCCCACTCCACGACCAACTGCCAGGTCCCGAAGAAGAGGATGATACTGAGGATGGGGAGCAACCTCAGGATGAGGGGCGTTTTTACTTTGACTTGCTCATAGGCCATGGATAACCTCCAGGTTTTCCTCCTGTGGCCGGAAGAGAACCATGCGAAAAAGATTTACCGGGGAAATGGGATCTTCATGCCTTGCGGCGCCCCCAAGGGCATGAATGCTAAAACCCTCATGTCCTTTTCATACTTCGAGACCTTTGGAAATCGTGATCCCTCCGCGCGCTGGACATTTTTCGACCCTGCGCCTCCTCGCTTCGCTGCAAAGACGAAACACGCACTTCGCGCTCAAACAGTCGTCTTTGCGGGCGCTGAAGCTGCGGGGGCAGGGTGCCCCGAAAAATCTCCAATGCGCGCTTCCGGGATCCGATTTCCAAGTTGCGCAAAGGCCTCACAACCTGACGCGCTCAAAGGCACGAGCACAAAAGTGATATCGGGGAGCCGGCCTCTCCGGCCGGTCCCCCGATACAGACTTTAGAGCGACTCGCTCTGGGGACACGATGCGGCATCATGTCCCCGAACGGGTCCTGATTTCCATCATCCCTCTTAGGGAATGGGCTGTTTCACCATCTTGAGGAACTTATCCGTAATGTAGGGCGTCTTCAGAGCCTTGTCCCTTTCTTCCGGTTTGAACCGCCCCAGGGTGGTGAAGGATTCGGTAATGGAGCGCTGCCATGCCTCAACGGTGCTGTCCCCCTTGGCCGGCTTCTTGAAGAGTTTCAACTGTTCGTCATACTTGAAGACCGGGTGCCACTCGAAATCGCTCTTCAGCATCGCGTCGTTCATGTCCATGCCGGCCCATTCCTTGTAGAAGCGTTTGTATTCGGGCAGCAGTTTGATTCCTTCCTTCTTGATCAGGTTGATGCCGCGCAGATACATTCTCAGAAACTTGGCGACGATTTCCGGGTTCTTGTCACAGAATTTCTTGTCGCCCATCAGGACGATGGGCAGAGCCGCACCGGCCGTCTTCACGTCGCCGGCCACTTTCCAGCCTTTTCCCATGCCGGTGAACATATGGGGCGCCCAGAGGACCACCATGTCGCCGACGCCGGACTCAAAGGCCGCCACGGCCTGGGCCTGGTCCATGTTCTTGATCACCACATCGCCGTCCTTGAGCCCGAAGGCCCTGAGCCAGAGGCTCATGGCATAGTGGCCCGAGGAAATCGTTGTTACCAGGATCGTCTTCCCCTTGATCAGCTCGGGGCTGCCATATAGTGCGGGGTACTTTTTGTTCCAGCCCTTGGTCTTCATGATCGGGCTGTCGGGCCGGACCATGACGACGTTCGTCACCGACTCGTCATTGCCGATGGCGATCAGGTAGGCTCCGTAACGAATGGCGCCCACCACCATGGGCACGCCGCCCAGACCTCCCAGGACCCACTGCCCGGCAGGCAGCGCCTCCCATTGAGCCATGCCGGAGTCAAAGGAATGCATCTTGATGTCCAGCCCCTCTTCCTTGTCCCAACCCTTCTGCTTGGCATACCAGACAACAAAAGTCTCATGCTCCGGCTGCCAGCTGGTGTTGAGTTCAAAGAGCTTCTGTTTCTGCTGCGCGGAAGCCGCACTGAAGCCGCCAAAGAGGAACACCAACGCCAACAAAATAATACCTGCTACTTTGAGCCTCTTCATACCTTCCACTCCTTTCTGATTTGATGGATTCCTTTCCGGACAGGCTCCCGCCTGCCCCTCTGATACGCTGCATCCCGAAACTAAAAAAACCGGGACTTTTCGATCCTGTGCATCCCGCTGCTACCACCAACGGATCAGCTCCGTCACCTCCTTGCGAATCTCCACGAGCCGGGGATCGATGAGGCTCCGGGGACGGGGCAGATCGACCTTCACCTCGGCCTTGATCTTGGCCGGCTTATTGCTCAGAATGAGGATGCGCTCCGATATATAAACCGCCTCCTCGATATTATGGGTGACAAAGATGACCGTGCTTTTGAGGTGCTCCCAGAGGCGCACCAGTTCATCCTCCAGATAGTAGCGGAGCTTCACGTCCAACTGACCATAGGGCTCGTCCATCAAGAGCAGATCCGGATTGACGGCAAAGGCGCGGGCCACGGCGATCCGCTGCAGCATGCTGGCCGAGATCTGGTTGGGATAGAGACCGGCGCAGTCGGCCAGCCCGACCATGCCCATGATCTGATCCAGCTTCTCCTCCATCTCTGCTTTCGGCACATGTTTCACCTCCATCCCGTAGGCCACGTTCTCCCGCACGGTGCGCCAGGGCAAGCAGGTCGGTTCCTGGAAAACGAAGGAGAGGTGGTGTTTCTTGGGATCGGCAATCTCTCCGTCGATGAAAATATCCCCCGCCGTCGACGGGATCAGTTTGGAAAGGGTGTTGAGGAAGGTGGTCTTGCCGCAGCCCGTGGGTCCGACGATGCTGAGAAACTCGCCTTCCCCCACATTGAAGGAGATCTCATCCAGGACCAGAAGATCCCCGAACCGCTTCGTCAGATTCCTGACCTCGATCTTTGTCTTTCTTGCTTCACTGCCTTCCACGCTGCCCTCACTTCAAAGACTCTGCGGGCGCCGGCTGCAGGTCACCGGCCATATTTCGCCCAGAGCGGACCCCAGATCTCCTCTTCCGTCGGCTTTACCACCGGCAGCGGCTCCGAGACCCATGTCACATTGATGAAATGCTTCCAGTGGATATTCTCATTGGTGATGTTTCCGCCCCAGGTGCCGCATCCCAGTGTGACTGTGGAGGGCATGCCGTTGTGGAAATGGCCCCCGGCGGACGGCGCATGGGCCTGACGGACCAGGATCCGGCTGACCTTGGCCGCAGTCGCCACCTTCCGGATATAGTCAGGATTGAAGGAATAGATGCCGCAGGAATGCCCCAGTCCGGCGTATATGTGGAGCTTCGCGATGAGCTCAATGGCCTCGTCGATGGTCTTGTACCGCCACAGGGCGATAACGGGGGAGAGCTTTTCCCCGCTGAAGCGCTCCTCGCCGGGTTTTTCCCCGATGACCATGAGCATTCTGGTTCCGTCCGGGACGGCGATCCCGGCGCCTTCGGCGATCCGGCGGGCGGACACGGCGATGATCTTGGCGTTGAGGGCTACATGGCCCGTTTTGGCGTTCGCGACCCACATCCAGCTCTCAAGCTTTTGCTTTTCTGCCGGATTGCAGAGGTATCCGCCCTGTTGTTTAAGCTCCTCCACCATCCGGTCGAAAACGCTCTCCTGGATCAGCAGCGAATTGTCGGAACTGCAGGAGGTGGCGTTGTCAAAGGTTTTGCTGATCCGGATCTTCTCCGCCGCATCGGCCAGGTCGGCATCTTCGGCCACAATGATGACCGGGTTACCTGCCCCGACGCCATAGGCGGGTTTGCCGCTGGAATAGGCGGCCTTGACCATGACGGCGCCGCCGGTCGCCACCACCAGGTCCACCTGGCGCATGAGCTCCTGGCTCAGGGGCACGCTGGGCTCTTCCAGATATTGAATCAGATCAACCGGGGCGCCGACTTTGCGCAGCCCCTCCCGCATGAATTCGCAGACCACCCGGCAGGACCGCTTGGCCGCCGGATGGGGAGCGAAGATGACGGCGTTACGGCCCTTCAGGATTCCCGTCCCGTTGCTGGCCGCCGTTGCCGTGGGATTCGTCACCGGGGTGAGCGCCCCGATGACCCCTATCGGCTTGGCGTATTTCGTCAGCCCCCGGGCTTCATCCCGCTCGATCACCCCCACCGTTTTGGCATGTTTGATATCCCGGCAGACACCCAGGACTTTGACCTTATGTTTGGTGAGTTTGTCCTCATAGACACCCATGCCGGTCTCTTCCACAGCGATCTTCGCGCAGGCGGCGATATTGTCGTCCCTGTAAACCTGCCAGGCCGCCGAGAGGGCCACCTCGTCGATCTGCTCCTGGGTATAATTTTCCACCTGTTTCTGTGCGGCGCGGGCCTTGGCCACCAAAGCGCCGACAATCTCTTCGTTGCTCAACATATCCATCTCCTTTTTCCCGCAGCCACCGGCTGGCGGCCAGCCAGATGTATTTGTATATAAAACCATTGTGGCTGTCAACAAATTCCTTTGGCCACGAATTGCCTCAATTTAAATGATACCCGATAAGGGGCAGAATAGCGGCGAAATAATCTCCTTGACAAACAAGGCCCGCCTTCGTACCCTTTTCCCAGCCCAACAGAAAAGAAAATCGGTGATCAATTACGGAGGTATGGGGAAATGCCTTTCGGATACAATGGGAAAATACTTCATGTCGATCTGACCCAGCAGGAATGGCGGGTCGAGGAGCCCGGCGAAAAATGGTATCGCACCTATATGGGCGGCTCGGCTTTTGCCTCATATTACCTCCTTAAATTGCTCAAACCCGGCGTCGATCCGCTGTCGCCGGAAAACGTGTTGATTTTTGCCTGCAGCGTGGTGACCGGGGCGCCCATATCCGGCTGGAACCGGTATACCGTGGCTGCAAAGTCGCCCCTGACCCATGCCTTCGGCGAATCCGAAGCCGCGGGCTACTTCGGCCCGGAACTCAAATTCGCGGGGTTCGACGCCATCGTCATCCAGGGACGGGCAGCCAAACCGACCTATCTCTTCATCAAGGACGGAGAGGTCCGGTTCCGGGACGCGAAGGACGTCTGGGGCCTGGACAATTTCGAAACCATGCTGCGCATCCAGGAGGAAGTCGGAGACAAGCGGGTGCGGGTGGCGTCCATCGGCCCGGCCGGCGAGCGCCTGATCCTTTTTGCCAACGTCAGCAACGACGTGGAGCACTTCAACGGCCGCACCGGCATGGGTGCGGTCCTGGGATCCAAAAATCTCAAGGCCGTCGCCGTGCGCGGCGCCAAACGAATGGAATCGGCCGAACCGGAAAAGGTCAAGGAGATCGCCCACTGGCACAACGCCCGCATCAAGACCCATCCGCCCAACGTGGGGCTGGCTCATTTCGGCACACCGGGGCTGGTCAAAGGGCTGAACGCTGCCGGCATCCTGCCGACCCGCAACTTCCGGGAAGGGGTTTTCGAAGGGGCCGACAAGCTCAACGCCGACGCCTATGCATCCATTCTGCACTCCTCCGGCACCTGCTGGAACTGCGCCGTCAGGTGCAAGCGCCGCGTGGCCCTGGACGACGAGAAATACCCGCTCAATCCCAAATGGGGCGGTCCCGAATACGAGACGATCGCGGCGTTGGGTTCGATGATCGGCAACGACAACCTTCCGGCCGTGGCCCGGGGCAACCAGCTTTGCAATCTCTATGGCATGGACACCATTACCATGGGCAATCTAACGGCCTTTGTGATGGAATGCTTCGAGAACGGCATCCTGACGGAGAAGGATACCGGCGGCCGCAAGCTCAACTTCGGGGATCCCGATGCGATGCTGTGGCTGATCGAAGAGGTCGTCCATCGCCGGGGGATCGGCGACATCCTGGCCGAAGGGGTAAAAACGGCCTCCGAACGGATCGGCCGCGGTTCGGAACAATTCGCGTTCACCATCAAGGGCAACGATCTTCCACTCCACGACGGCCGCGGCAAGACAGGCGTGGCGCTGGGCTATGCCCTCTCTTCGACCGGGGCGGACCACGTCGAAACGCCCCACGATGTCAACTTCCAGGGCGACGCCGTGGCCAAGCTCTACGCGCTCGGACTGCTGGATCCGGTCGAACCCCTAAAAACCGATTCTGCCAAGGTCCGGTTTTTTGCGCTGGGCCAGAAGGCCTGGGGCGTCAACAACCTGTTGAGCATCTGCAACTTCACATCGGTGCCCTTCCACGCGATGACCTTCCACAACCTGGTCGAGGCGATACGGGCCGTCACCGGCTGGGACACGAGCCTGTATGAAATCATGCTGGCCGTGGACCGGTCGATGGTCATGTCGCGGATTTTCAACCTGCGGGAGGGTCTGGGACCGGAAGACGACCGCGTGATCCGACGCTGGCACGAAGAGATGCCGGGCGGGCCCCTCCAGGGCAGGAAGATCGACGAGCGGGAATTCCGGCGCGCGGTCGAGCTTTACTACGAACTGTCCGGCTGGGACCCGCGAGGCCGCCCAACGTTCGGGAAATTGGTGGAACTGAATCTCGAATGGCTGCAATCGGAGATGGCAGGATGACGATGCGCGTTTTGGTGAGCCTTTATTCCGCACTTCGCATCGATCGCTTTACCGAGGCCGAGGTTGAATTGCCCGAGGGCGCCGCGATGGCCGATTTGCTGGACAAGCTGCAAATCCCGCTGCAGGACGTCGGCATCGTCGTGGTGAACGCCCGCAGCGGCACATTTCAACAGAAGTTGCAGGCAGACGACAGAATTACGCTCATTCCGCCCGTCGGCGGCGGCTGATGCGCCTGATATCCCCGCCCCTTGCAGCCTGTTGAAAAAGTCGCTGATTCAGGCTGTTCAAAAACGTCCGGATGCAAGGCCCCCGAAATCCTGAGCCGTGAGGCGTACTGTCTGGTACGTTGAACGACGAAGGATGAGGGAAACGCAACAGACGGGCGTTTTGGAAGCAGCCCGCCCGCAGGGCATGCTGCTTCCCGGCAATGAAACCATCTGTTTTTTTATTGCGCCCTTATCCCCGCCAAAGGCGGGGATTGCGGGATGCGCTCCCGGTCAAAAGCCTGCTTGTGACCGCTCTACCGGGCATCTGGATCGGATGGACCGCGAATCCATCCGCTGCCCGGATGCGTCCCCATGCGATTTTAATTGGAATAAGACGCTAAAATCGATATAGGTCTTTCTGTGGCTTCCCCCGTATCACATGTAGCGAGGTAACGGAGATATGGCATCCTTGACCACCGGTCATCCCCATTGCGATGCTGAAACAGTTCCGAAAAGACCCTGCGCCCTGCTCTGGGACGAATCGTTCCTCTGGGGAGTGATGGCCTGGCGGGCGCTCAAGGCGGCGGGACTGCCCTTTGACCTCCTCCGGTCGGAGGATATCCGTCAGCGCGCCCTTTCCCGTTACCGGATGATCTTTGTCCCGGGCGGCTGGGCGTCAAACAAGATCAGCGCGCTGGGAGAGCAGGGGCGGGAGGAGATCCGGCGTTTCGTCGCCGCCGGCGGCAGTTATCTGGGGATCTGCGGCGGCGGGGGAATGGCCACGGAAAACGGCCTCGGTCTCCTGCCGATCCAACGGCGGCCCTCTTCGGAGAGGGTCCCCAGCTTCAGCGGTCGCATCCGCCTTTCATCGACCCCTCATGTGATCTGGCAAAACGTTGAAACGCCCGTCTTTTGCGCCTGGTGGCCCTCGCAGTTCCGGATCGCGGATCCGAATGTCCATGTCCTGGCCAGATATGAAGAGTCGCAACCGGACGCCTCCAGTTCGGATATCCATGTTGCGGATGGAGGGATCGTCGGCTGGTCCGATCTGGAGCAGCGCTACGGGATCCTTTTGAACCCGGCGCGCCTGTATGGCGAGCCCGGGGTTGTCGAGGGATGTTTCGGCCGCGGAAGGGTGATCCTGTCGCTGGTCCATTTCGATACGCCCGGAGACCGGGACGGCGCCGTTGTTCTGCGAAACCTTTGGACCTATCTGGCTTTAAGCGGTTCTGTTTGTCCTGAAACCGGCACAGAAAGCGCGGAGGGACGGTCCGGCCCGGATCTCCCCCCGGCGGCGCTGGAATCGGTCGGGGAAATCCAGGCGGCCGTTGCGGATCTGATCGCCGCAGGCGCGAGAAATTTCCTGTGGTATTGGCGAAATCCCCTGCTCCTTCATTGGCGCCGGGGCGTTCGGGGCCTGGAATACTCCACGCTGGCCGTGATGATCGGGGAGATCGCAAGACGCCTCGGCAAACCCGCCGTCTCGGGTCCTGAAGGCCGGCCGGCGCTTCCCGAATCGCTCGATCCCTCGTGCCTGCAAGAGAATCTGGAGGAGATCCGGGGGCTGCTCCTACCCTTTTGCGAAAAGGCGAAGCGCCTTCTGGTCGGGGAGCGGTTTTACATGATGGGCGCCCCCCTCTCGCCGGTGGGGTGTGAGGATGTGGAGATCAGCCGCCTGCGGCAGGAGCTCTTTGCCTCGGCGATGAGTCACGGGGGAGATTTCAAGCGTCTCATCGACGGGGTGGACTGTTTGCTGTACAGCCTGATCCGGGGGGAATGACCCTTCTTCCATTCCTCGTCCCGATCGCGCACCCGTGCAACGGGTACAGGGCGACGTGTCACGTGTAAAATTTTTCTGCCATGATTTCTTTGACTCACAGGGTCGCACAGAGTAGGTTCCGGGTTTGCAAGGATGGATAATGATCACAAAATCGGGAGGAAAACCATGGACCCACACCGGAAGGTCGCCGTCGTCACCGGCGCGGGAACGGGAATCGGCAAGGCAGCGGCGCTTGCACTGTTGAAGGAGGGCTATTGCGTCGTGCTGGTCGGACGCCGCGCGGAGTTCCTGGAAAAAACGGCGGCGGAATCGGGGGCAGGCCCGCGTGCACTGGTTGTTCCCGTCGACGTGAGCCATCCCGAATCGGTGCGGATGCTGTTTCAAAAAACGAAAGAGGCATTCGGACGCGTCGATCTGCTGTTCAACAATGCCGGCGTCGGCGCGCCCGGGATCCCGTTCGAGGATCTCACCTATGAACATTGGAAATCGGTGTTGGACACCAACCTCACGGGCATGTTCCTCTGCGCGCAGGAGGCCTTCCGGATGATGAAAAGCCAGGAGCCGCGCGGCGGGCGCATCATCAACAACGGGTCGATCTCGGCCCATGCGCCGCGGCCGGACTCCGCGCCCTACACCGCGACCAAACACGGGGTCACCGGGCTGACCAAGAGCATCTCGCTCGACGGCAGGAAGTATGACATCGCCTGCGGCCAGATCGACATCGGCAACGCACTGACCGAACTTTCGGCGCGCATGGCCACGGGCGTGAAGCAGGCGAACGGCGAAAGGGCGCCCGAAGCGATGATCGACGTGCGGCATGTCGCCGATGCCATCGTTCACATGGCGAGCCTGCCGATCGATGTCAACGTGCAGTTCATGACGATCATGGCGACCAAGATGCCCTTCATCGGACGGGGCTGAGGATTTTCAATCCCCGGTCCCGCCAAAAGGAATCCGCGTGCCGGTTGCGGCCGGCGCCCGCCGGAAACCCGCAATGGATTTTTGCTCGTATCTTTCCGAATGCCCAGCCCGGGAGGAGGTTCTGACGATCCTATGGCGAGGGTTCTCGGGTTTTACTGCAGCGAGGAAAGAACGATAGGGACGTTTTTATCGAAATGTTTGTCAAATTTTTTCTTGACAGGAACGGATTCGTGGCTATAATCACCACCAAAATGGTAGATTTAATAGAGATGGGAACAGGGTTGTCCGATGAAGCTGTCAACACGGGGGAGATATGGGGTAAGGTTGATGCTGGAGCTGGCTCTCCACTACGGGGAGGGGCCCGTCCTTCTGAAGGATATCGCCGAGCGCCAGGGGATCTCCGAAAAGTACCTCTGGCAGCTCATCAATCCCCTGAAAACGACGGGGCTCGTCAACTCCCTGCGTGGGGCGCACGGCGGCTACGTCCTGGGAAAACCGCCGGAGGCCATCTCCCTGAAGGCGATCCTCCAGATATTGGAAGGTCCCCTGTGCCTGGTCGATTGCGTGGACAATCCGTCGCTCTGCGAGCGGGCGCCCTCCTGCATCTCCCGGGACATCTGGGGAGAGGCGTCGAAAAACATGCAGCAGACGTTGGAGGATACGACCCTGGCGGCAATGGTGGAAAGACAGAAGGAGAAGAATGAAACGGGATAATCATTTGAGGAACATTCTGATGTGCATGTGTTATTACACCGGACGGGGAGGTCTGTTCATGTGAAGCTCGATTCGAACTGCATGAACGGGGCAACCCGCTGACCGGTGAAGGTCCAGCGGGTTTTTTATTGCATAACGGACGAATCGATCTTACAGTATATAATAGAGAGAGGATACCATCATGACCGAAAGAAAAATCGATACCTTGGCGTTGCATGCCGGTCAGGAGAGTCCCGATCCGGCGACGGGGGCGCGGGCTGTGCCCATCTATCAGACCACCTCCTATGTCTTCAGGGATACGAACCATGCAGCGGATCTCTTCGCGCTGAAGGTGTTCGGAAACATCTATACGCGGATCATGAATCCCACGACCGATGTCTTTGAGAAGCGGGTTGCGGCCCTCGAAGGCGGAACGGGCGCCCTTGGCGTCTCGTCGGGGATGGCGGCAATCACACTGGGCCTGCTGGCGATCACACGCCTCGGCGATGAGATCGTCGCCGGCAACAACCTCTACGGCGGGACCTATCAGTTGTTCCATTATACGCTGCCGAAACTGGGACGAACGGTGAGGTTCGTCGATTCGGAAAATCCCGCGGCGTTCGCGGCGGCCATCACGGACAAGACGCGGGCCGTCTATGCCGAAACGATCGGAAACCCGAAGGTCGACGTCCCCGATTTCGAGGCGATCGCCGGGATCGCCCACGGAGCCGGGATTCCCTTTGTGGTCGACAACACAATCGGCGTGGGGCTGACGAGGCCGCTCGATTTCGGCGCCGACATCCTGACAACCTCTGCAACGAAGTTCATCGGCGGCCACGGCACCACGATCGGCGGCGTCATCGTCGACGGCGGTAAATTCAACTGGGGTAACGGAAAATTTCCGGAATTCACCGAACCGGATCCCGGCTACCACGGTCTCAAATTCTGGGAAACCTTTGGGAACTTCCCCGATATGGGGAATATCGCCTTCATCATCCGGGCGCGGGTCCTCTGGCTCCGGGATCTGGGGGCCTGTCTGAGCCCCTTCAACGCCTTTCAGCTCCTCCAGGGGCTGGAGACCCTGGGTCTCCGGCAGCGGAAGCACTCCGAGAACGCCCTTGCGATTGCGCGTTTTCTCCAGGCCCACCCGCTGGTGAACTGGGTCAACTATCCCGGCCTGCCGGAGCATCCGAGCCACGTCCTGGCAACAAAGTACCTGGGGGGCTGCTACGGCGCGCTCCTTGGGTTCGGAATCAAGGGTGGGCTTGAGGCGGGAAAGCGGTTCATCGAGTCGGTGAAGCTCCTGTCGCACCTGGCGAACATCGGCGACGCCAAGAGCCTCGTCATCCACCCGGCCTCGACGACGCACCAGCAGCTCTCGCCGGCGGAGCAGAAGGCAACGGGGGTGACGGCTGATTTCCTCCGCCTCTCCGTCGGAATCGAGGATGTGGAGGACATTAAGGAAGATATCGATCAGGCCCTGAGAAAGGCAGTAGGGCAGTCGAATCATTCATGAGATTGCTTCGGCACGGAGTTTATACAGAGCCCGGCGAACGCGTTCCTCGCAAGGAGCATGGGGCAGTCATTCAAAGGTCTCAAAGAGTTTCAACCATGGTGGCGGGAAAGGAATGGAATCATGAGAATTTATGAGGATATCACAAAAACGGTTGGTCACACCCCGCTCGTCCGCCTGAAGCGGATGGCCGCGGGGAGCCCGGCCGAAGTGGTCGTCAAGGTGGAGTCCTTCAACCCCCTCTCCAGCGTTAAGGACCGGATCGGCGTTGCGATGATCGACGATGCCGAGAAAAAAGGGCTCCTGAAGGAAGGGTCGGTCATCATCGAACCGACGAGCGGGAACACGGGGATCGCCCTCGCCTTCGTGGCGGCGGCGCGCGGCTACCGCCTGATCCTGACCATGCCGGACACGATGAGCGTCGAGCGGCGTCAGCTCCTGACAATCTTCGGCGCGGAGCTGGTTCTGACGCCCGGGGCCGAGGGGATGAAGGGGGCCATCCGGAAGGCGGAGGAGGTCGCGGCAGTGACGCCGGGGGCGGTGATTCCCCAGCAGTTCGAGAATCCGGCGAACCCGGAGATCCACCGCAAAACGACAGCGGAGGAGATCTGGGCCGATACGGACGGGAAGGCGGATTTCATCGTGGCCGGCGTCGGGACGGGAGGCACGCTGACCGGCGTCGCCGAGATTATGAAGGCGAGGAAGCCGGGTTTCAAGGCCGTTGCCGTCGAACCGGAAGGGTCGCCCGTCCTTTCGGGGGGGCAGCCCGGACCGCACAAGATCCAGGGGATCGGCGCGGGGTTCATCCCCGGCGTCCTCAACCGGGGGATCATCGACGAGGTGATTTCGGTCTCCAATGAAAATGCGGGAGTCACCGCTCGGCGACTCGCCCGCGAAGAGGGGATCCTGGCCGGCATCTCCGGCGGGGCGGCCCTCTGGGCAGGTCTGGAGGTCGCAAAAAGGCCGGAAAACAAAGGGAAACTGATCGTGGTCATTCTCCCCGATACGGGGGAGAGATACCTATCGACCTGGCTGTTCAAGGAATCATGAAAAAGATATGGAAGCTGAATTGAAAACGGAAACGGGGCCGGCCGCCGCAGACCGCTCCCTCGGTATTGTCGAGACCCGGGAGCACACCTTTACCGGGCCGCTTCGGCTCGAAAGCGGGGAGAGCCTGGGGCCGGTGACGCTCGCCTACGAAACCTACGGAAAACTGAACCGGGAGAAGTCCAACGCAGTCCTTGTTCTGCATGCCCTTTCCGGGGATGCCCACGCCGCCGGTCTTCACAGAGGGGAAAAGGTCCCCGGCTGGTGGGACGCGATGATCGGGCCGGGGAAGCCCTTCGATACGGACCGCTATTTCGTAATCTGCTCGAACGTGATCGGGGGCTGCAAGGGGAGCACGGGGCCCGCTTCCGTCGAACCGCGGACGGGGAAGCCCTACGGGACCGCATTTCCCTTCATCACGATCGGCGACATGGTCCAGGCCCAGCGGCATCTGATCGATTTCCTCGGGATCGACCGCCTGCTCTGCGTGGCGGGCGGATCGATGGGCGGGATGCAGGCCCTCCAGTGGGTCTCCTCCTGCCCGGAGCGCGTCCGTTCGGCCATTCCGATCGCCACGGCGCTGAAACATTCGCCGCAGCAGATTGCCTTCAACGAGGTAATCCGCCAGTCGATCATGGCCGATCCGGCCTGGCGCGGCGGGGATTACTATGAGACGGGCCAGCCGGAGAAAGGGCTCTCCGTGGCCCGAATGATCGGCCACATCACCTTCATGAGCGAGAAGTCGATGGAGGAGAAGTTCTCCCGGAGGCTGAAGAACGACCGTCTGGGTTTTGATTTCGGCGCAGACTTCGAGGTGGAGGGGTATCTTCGTTACCGGGGGGCGAACTTCGTCAAGCGGTTCGATGCGAATTCCTATCTTTACATCACGAAGGCGCTGGACTATTTTGACCTGTCGGGCGGGCGGCTGATCGCCGGAAAGGGCGTCGATACGCGGTTTCTCGTCCTCTCTTTTCAGTCGGACTGGCTCTACCCCTCGCATCAGTCCCAGGAGATCGTCCGGCAACTGAAACGCAAACGGGTCGACGCGACCTACTGCGAACTGAAATCGACCTGGGGCCACGACGCCTTTCTGGTGGAGTTGGAGGGGCAGACAATGCTGATCCGCCATTTCCTGGAGAGGACCTATAACGGGAAGGAAAACGGGAATGGAAACCATCGATAAGGATATCCGTCCGGATCACCGGGTCATATTCGACTGGATCGACCCGGGGGCCCGCGTCCTCGATCTCGGTTGCGGCGACGGGGAGTTGATCGATCTGCTGTCGCGGCAGAAGGACGCCCACGTCCAGGGAATCGAGCTGGACGAGAAGGCGATCTACGAGTGCGTCAAAAAGGGGCTCTCCGTCTTCCAGGGCGACATCGAGACCGGGCTCGCGGAATATCCCGACCGCTGTTTCGATTACGTCATTCTGAACCAAAGCCTCCAGGAGGTCCGGAAGGCCTCCTTCCTGCTCCGGGAGGCGCTCCGGGTGGGGGAGCGGGCCATCGTCGGGTTTCCCAACTTCGCCCATATCGGCGCCCGGGTTTCGCTCTTTTTTGGCGGGCGGGCGCCCATGACGCCGTCCCTTCCCTACCGCTGGTACGATACGCCGAACGTGCGGTTCCTCAGCATCGGCGATTTCCGGGGAGTCTGTGCGGAGATGGGATTTGCGGTGGAGAAGGCCGCTTTTCTGAACGGGCAAAAAGCGATCACGTTCTGGCCGAACCTCCGGGCGCTTAGTGCGATCTTTCTGCTGTCGCTTCCGGATGGCCGGGCGCACGCCGGTGAAAGGACCGCCGAAGGTCCGGGAACGAAATCGGAAAGGTGAGAGCCGGCCCTGGAATGACCAAAAAAGGGTGTCGGACGGGACAACCATGGAACCCTGTGAGAGAATTCCTTGACAAAGCCCTTTCCGTGATTTAATTACTACCAAACGAGTAGAGATTAATGCGAAGGGCGCCTGAGGAATGGCGGGAAAAGAATCGGGAAAAGAATAAAGAGGCGGGTATCAGGAGGAAAAGATGAATCCAATCTATATGGATTATGCGGCGACGACGCCGACGGATCAACGGGTGATCGAGGCGATGCTGCCCTATTTCGGCGAGATTTACGGTAATCCCTCCAGTCTCCACGGATTCGGGCAGGAGGCCCGGGCGGCCATGGAAGGGGCGCGGGCGAAGATCGCCGCGTTTCTGGGTGCAAAACCGGCGGAGATCGTCTTTACGAGCGGCGGCACGGAGAGCGATAACTTCGCGATCAAGGGGACGGCTTGGGCGAACCGGAAGAAGGGCGACCACGTTATCACCTCCGCGATCGAACATCACGCGGTCCTGGAGACCTGCCGTTTCCTGGAGAAGGAAGGGTTCAGGGTGACCTACCTCCCCGTGGATGGGGACGGCCTGATCGATCCTGAGGACGTGGTGATGGCGATCACGGACCGGACCATCCTCATCTCGATCATGCACGCGAACAACGAGATCGGGACGATCCAGCCCATCGCCGAGATCGGCCGGATCGCGAAGGGAAAAGGGATCTGTTTTCATACGGACGCGGTCCAGACCTTTGGCCACCTGCCGTTTACGGTGGATGAGCTGAACATCGATCTCCTGAGCGCCTCGGCGCACAAGCTCTACGGGCCGAAGGGAATGGGGATGCTCTACATCCGGAAGGGAACGCGGATCACGCCGCTCGTGCACGGCGGCGATCAGGAAAGCGGCCGCCGGGCCTCCACGCAGAACGTCCCCGGAATCGTCGGTTTTGGGAAGGCGGTGGAGCTGGCCGCGGCGACGCTTCATGAGGAGGTGGCGCGGCTCACCTCGCTCCGGGACCGCTTCATCCACGGGATCTTCGAACGGCTCGACGGAATCCGCCTGAACGGCCATCCCACGCGGCGGCTTCCGAACAACATCAACCTCTCCGTGGCATCGATCGAGGGGGAGGGGATGATCCTGAGCCTGGACATGATGGGGATCGCCTGTTCGACCGGTTCGGCCTGCTCTTCCTCGAGTCTCGAACCGTCGCATTGCCTGCTCGCCATCGGTCTGCCGCATGAGCTCTCCCATGGCTCGCTCCGGTTCAGCCTGGGGATGTACACGAAGGAGGGCGACATCGATGCGGTCCTGGAGGCGCTGCCCCAGGTTGTCGGGCGGCTGCGGGCCATGTCGCCGCTCTACGAGGGGAAGAAGCGGTAGGGGACGGGAATGATCTTCGCCGGATCGCTGGACATTTTTCGACCCTGCACGTCCTCGCTGCGCTGCCGGAAAACCAACTCGCGCCTGACGGCGCGAAGTGGTTTTTTCCGGCGGGCGCTCCGTTGCGGCGGCAGGGTGCCCCGAAAAATCTCCAATGCGCCCCTACGCGAAGATCGATTCCCGTACGGGGATTTATTGAAAGTTGGAAGAAAGTTGAGGAGTTCTGATGAGCCAGTACAGTGAAAAGGTGATGGACCATTTCGCCCATCCCAGGAACGTCGGCGAGATGGAGAATCCGGATGGGGTCGGAAAGGTCGGAAACCCCGTTTGCGGGGATATCATGAATCTCTACCTGCGGGTGAAGGACGGGGTGATCACGGACGCGACCTTCAAGACCTTCGGCTGCGGCGCCGCGATCGCGACCAGCTCCATGGTGACGGAGCTGGTGAAAGGAAAGACCGTCAAGGATGCCCTGGCCATCTCCAACCGGGCCGTGGCCGAGGCGCTGGGCGGGTTGCCGCCGATCAAGATGCACTGCTCCGTTCTTGCAGAGGAGGCGCTGAAGGCGGCGATCGACGATTATTACAGTCGGACGGGGAAGAAGCCTGCATGAAGAAGGTGGCGATTGCCATGAGCGGCGGCGTCGATTCCGCCGTGGCGGCCCTGCTTCTGCGGGACGGCGGTCACGAGGTGGCAGGGGTGACCATGTGCCTCGGCGTGACCCCGGCGGAAGGGGGACGGGAGAAGTGCTGCGGTCCCCGGGAAATCGGGGATGCGGGAAAGGTCTGCCGGGCGCTCGGGATCCGCCATTACATAGTCGATTTTGCGGCGGATCTGGAAGAGAAGGTCATCGAACCTTTCGTTGCGGAATATCTCCGGGGACGGACGCCCAACCCCTGCGTCGCCTGCAACCGGGCGATCAAGTTCGGTTCGCTCCTGAGGAAGGCGCTGGCCTGGGGGTTCGACGGCCTCGCCACGGGCCATTATGCCCGTATCGAAAGCGCCGGCGGATGCTATCTTCTCAAAACGCCGAAGGACCGGCGGAAGGATCAGACCTATTTCCTCCACGCGATCCCGCGGGAGTCTCTGGCGAAGGTCCTTTTTCCGCTGGCCGGGTACACGAAGGATGAGGTGCGGGGCATCGCGGAGCATGCCGGTCTGCCCGTCTTCGACAAGCCGGAGAGCCAGGACATCTGCTTCATGCCCGCCGAGGGTCGCGGCGCGTTTCTCCGCAGCCGCGGCGCGGGGATCGAACCCGGCGAGATCGTGGACCGGGAGGGGCGCATCCTCGGGCGACACCGGGGGATCGCCTGCTACACCATCGGTCAGCGGGGAGGTCTGGGGCTGAGTTCTCCGGCGCCCCTGTACGTGCTCGCGATCGACGCCCCGCGCAACCGCCTGGTCGCAGGCGGGAAAACGGACCTCCGGGCGGAGGGGCTCGTCGCAGATCAGGTGAACCGCCTGGTCGATTCGTTTCCGGAGGAGGCCCGGGCGAAGATCCGTTACGCCCACCGGGCCGCGCGCTGCCGGATCTCCGAGGGGAACGGCCGCCTCACGGTCCGCTTCGCGGAGCCCCAGGAGGCCGTCGCGCCGGGACAATCGGTCGTGCTCTACGACGGGGATACCGTCCTCGGCGGAGGGATCATTCAGGAGGTATTCCGTGGCGCTGGTTGAAAAGATAGAGCGGCTGAAAGAACAACGCCGGGCGGTCATCCTGGCCCACAACTACCAGCTTCCCGAGGTGCAGGACTGCGCCGATTTCGTCGGCGACTCCCTGGGGTTGAGCATCCAGGCCGCACAGACGGATGCGGAGGTGATCGTCTTCTGCGGGGTGCATTTCATGGCAGAGACGGCGAAGATCCTCTCGCCGGGCAAGACCGTCCTTCTGCCGGACAAGAACGCCGGCTGCCCGATGGCGGACATGATCACGGCGGAGCAGCTCCGCGTCCTGAAGGCGGAACATCCCGGGGCGAAGGTCCTCTGCTATGTGAACACCTCGGCCGAGGTCAAAGCGGAGTGCGATCTCTGCTGCACCTCGGCGAACGCAGTCCGGATGGTCGAGGAGGTCCTCAAGGATGCCGAAGGGATCGTATTCGTCCCCGACCGGTACCTGGCCGCCTTCGTGACGCGGCAGACCGGCCGCGCCTTCATCACCTGGCCGGGGTTCTGCCCAACCCACACCCGGATCCTGCCGGAGCACATCGAGGCGGCGCGGGCCCTCCATCCGGGGGCCGTCGTGATGGTCCATCCGGAGTGCCGGCCCGAGGTGGCTGCCATCGCGGACAAGGTCGTCTCAACCGGCGGGATGAGTCGGTATGCGCGGGAGACGCCCGCCCGTGAGATCATCGTCGGGACGGAGCCGGGGATCATCCACCGTCTGAAGAAGGAGAATCCGGACAAGATCTTCCATCCGGTGTCGGAGTCGGTCCTCTGCCCGAACATGAAAAAGACGACCCTGGAGAAGATCCTCTGGTCGCTCGAGGACATGACCCATCCGATCGAGGTGCCCGATCAGATCGCCGGGCGGGCGAGACGGTGCATCGAGGCGATGCTGAGTGTCGGCCGGTAGTGAAGCGACGGGGAAATAGGAGAAGGTGCATGAGAGGAACGGTCATTGCAGTCTGCCGGAGTGAAAAGACGGGTACGAAGAAAGAACCCTGCGGGGCAGGGATTTTTATCGAGGATTACGGCCTGGAAAGGGATGCGCACGCCTCCAGGGGCATTGCGAGGCAGGTGAGTCTGCTGGCGCAGGAGAGCATCGAAAAGATGAAGGCCCTGGGTCTTAAGCTGAACTCCGGTGATTTCGCCGAGAACCTGACCGTCTCTGGAATGGAGCTTTTTACCCTTCCGGTCGGGACGAGGCTCAAGGTCGGTGCGGAGGCTGTCCTCGAAATCAGTCAGATCGGAAAGGCCTGCCACAAAGGCTGTGCGATCTTCCGGGCGGTGGGAAATTGCATCATGCCGAAGGAGGGCGTTTTTGCCCGGGTGGTCCGGGGCGGAAAGGTGCGTGATAAAGATTTCGTGGAAATCATGAAGAGAGACCTTTGAAAATCGTGATCCCTGCGCGCGCTGGACATTTTCTGACCCTGCGCCTCCTCGCTTCGCTGCAAAGACGAAACTCGCGCTTCGCGCTCAAACAGTCGTCTTTGCGGGCGCTACGCTGCGGGGGCAGGGTGCCCAAAAAATCTCCAATGCGCGCTTCCGGGATCCGATTTCCAATTTTGACTCAAAGGTTTCAAGGAAGGTAGAGATAGATTATGGCGAACGGGGATGAAAAGATGGTCGTTCAAGACGGACAAGGAGTGGAGGATGATTTCTCGCAATTGGTTGGGGCGCTCTGCACCACCGGGAACGGCGGCGCGGCGGGCGTGAAGAAACGGCGGCGGGACCAGGCGCTCCCGTCGCGTCAGTCAGTCGGCGAAAGCATCGAGGCGCTCCGCTCCGTGCTGTTTCCGGGCTATTTCGGGTTTTCCGAACTCCAGGAGGAAAGCCTCCGGTTTCACGTCGGATCGCAGCTCGATCACATCCGGCGGACGCTTCAGGAGCAAATCAAACGGGGGCTCTGCTTCGCCTGCGGGGAGGGGCCGGAGTGCCTGCCCGAATGCGATCAAAAGGCCCGGGATCTGACCGGGGCGTTCCTCCGGAAGCTGCCGGACGTGCAGAGGAAACTCGCCCTGGACGTCCAGGCCTCCTACGAGGGAGATCCCGCGGCCGCCAATCCCGACGAGGTGATCTTCTGCTATCCGGGGCTCGCGGCGGTGACGAACCACCGGCTGGCCCACGAGCTGCACCTGCTGGGCGTCCCGATCATCCCCCGGATGATCACCGAGGCGGCCCACAGCGCGACCGGCATCGACATCCACCCCGGGGCTGTAATCGGGGAGCGGTTCTTCATCGACCACGGAACCGGGGTCGTCATCGGCGAGACCTGCATCATCGGCAGCCGGGTCCGGATCTACCAGGGGGTGACCCTGGGCGCGAAGAGCTTCCAGCTCGACGAAGACGGGAATCCCGTCCGGGGGATCGACCGGCATCCGATCGTCGAGGACGACGTGACCATCTATTCCGGCGCGACGATCCTCGGCCGGGTGACGATCGGCCGCGGCTCGGTGATCGGCGGGAACGTCTGGCTGGTCCACAGCGTGCCGCCGGGAAGCCGGATTACCCAGGCGCAAAGCATGGAGGAGGAGTTCGAGCGGGGGGCGGGGATCTGAATCGGGATGGGGGCTGGCGGTGACCGGATTTGACAGGCTTCTCAAGGTCGGACCCGCTGTCGTGAAGCGGAGGAAACAAGAACCATAAAATAATTCAGTATGATCAAAGGAGTATGGGAAATGAAAAAATGGTTGTGCGTTGGGGTTGTAAGCATGATTTTCATGGTCGGGACGGCGTTTGCCGGTGAGTACGCGGTGCAGAAGAAGGCGGGTGATTACTCGGTGGACATCCGAATGGACAAGAATCCCCCGGTGGTCGGTGCAAACCAGGTGGAGGTTGCCGTGAAGGACAAGGCCGGCAAGGCCGTGACGGACGCCAAGGTCCTCGTGACCGCGTCGATGCCGGCGATGCCTGGAATGCCGGCGATGGAGAACAAGACGGACGCCAAAATCGACGGCGGCAAGTACAAGGCGAAGATCGACCTTCCGATGGGGGGCTCTTGGAACATGTCCGTCCGGATCACTCAGGGCGGCAAGACGTCCACCGCCAAATGGACCGTCGATGCGCGATAGCGTCCTCTTCGCTTCGCTGCAAAGACGAAACTTGCGCTTTCGGGATCCATTTTCAAGAGGTGAGAGCTTTGAATTACTCCTGAAATTCGGCTAATCGTCATTCCTGCGAATCCCGGATCAAGGTCCGGAACAGGCGCAGGAATCCGGTCTTTTCAAGACCTTCTGGATTCCGCCGGAGTTTACCCCGTACCTGATACGGGGCGGGAATGACAAAGTGGGGGTATTTTTCAAAGCTCTCGAGGTGCAAAGCCCCCGCAAGGAGGAACATCCCATGATTTTTTCAAAAATATCCAAGAACGGCCGAGGGGCCGCCAAGCTTTTCTTGGCGCTGGTCGTTTGGCTGCTCCCCCAGACGGTTTCCGCCGAAACGCTGGCGCTGGAGCCCCTGATCGCAGAGGCGCTGACGAGCAACCGGGATCTTCGGGCGGCCGAGTCCAGGATCACGGCAGCAGGCTACCGGATCACCCAGGCCTGGGGGCTCCCCGATCCCATGGTCAGTATCGGCTATCAGAATGAGGGGCTGACGAAGTACACCTACGGCGATTCGCCGGACGCGCAATGGATGTACTCCGTCTCGCAGACCCTGCCATTTTTCGGCAAGCGCGATCTGAAACAGGCGATGGCGGCGGCCGACACCGAAGGGGCGAGGGCGGCCTATGAAGCCCTCCAGCTCAGGGTGGTCGCGAGGGTCAAGGAGCTCTACTGGGACCTCTCGTTGCTCCATCAAAATCTGGATCTGGTCGGGGAACGGGTTTCCCTGTTTGCAAGGATCGAGGAGGCGGCGCTTGCCCGCTACGCCTCGGGGACGGCGCCGCAGGCGGATGCAGTCATGGCGCAGACGGAGAAGTACATGCTCCGGGAACAGGAGGCGATGCTCAAACAGAAGATCCAGTCGCTGGAGGCGATGCTCAACCTCACCGTCGGACGTGAGAAGCCCTCCTCGTTTGCCAGGCCGGCGCCGGTTCCGCTGGATTCCTACGTTCCGGACGAGGCGGAGCTGGTCCGCAAGGCCCATGCCCTCTCTCCCGAGATCAAGAACCGGGAAAGGATGATTGACGCCGCCGACGCCAGGGTCAACATGCTCAAGAGGGAATACTATCCCGATTTCACGCTGACGGGGAGCCTGGCGCAGCGGTCCGGGGAGTATCGGAACATGTGGGGCGTCTCGACCGCCGTCAATATCCCCATCTTCTACAAGACGAAACAGGAACCGGCCGTCAGGGAGGCACAGGCCGCTCTGGAGGGGGCGAAGCATGAATTGGAGGCCGCAAAGCTCATGGCTGCCGCGGGTATCCGGGACAACCTGGCGATGTTCAGGGCGGCGGAGAATCTGATGGTGTTGTACCGCAACGCGCTGATTCCCAAGGCGGCGCAGGATTTCGATCTCGCCCTTATGGGTTATGGGACGGGAAGAAGCGACGTCCTGACGGTCATCACCCGTCTGAAGTCCTACCTGGATTACGAACTTCTCTACCAGGGACAGTTGACGGAACGGGCGAAGGCCGTGGCGAGGATCGAGGCGCTGACCGAACCGGCCCTGACGGGGAAATGATGGGGAAACGACCATGAAGAATCGAAAAATGATCATCGGCATTGCGGTTGTGGTCGGCATTTTGATCCTGCTGGGAATCGGGTTTGTTCTGAACCCCGGGGGGGTATCGGACAAGATTCGTCAGCAGATTCAGGGGCTCACGGCCACCGGCGCCAAGCCCGAAACCGGACATCAGGGACATGGCGGGGGGCCGCCCGCCGCGGCGCAGCCGACGGCGGAAACACAACCTCAGCCGAGCGCGACGCAGACCTCCGCGGCGCCGGCCGCAGGGACGCCGGCCGCAGAAGCCCCGACCGTGGAGATTCCCACCGACCGGCAGCCGCTCATCGGGATGAAGAGCGTCGCCGTGGCCGTCCGTCCATTGAGCCGGACGATCCGGACCGTCGGGCGGGTGGAGTACGACGAGCGTCGGTTCCGGACGGTCAACACCAAGTTCGAGGGGTGGATCGAGAAGCTATATGTGGATTACACCGGCCGCCCCGTGAAGAAGGGGGAGCCGCTGGCCGATCTCTACAGCCCGGAGCTCCTGGCAACGCAGCGGGAGTATCTCCAATTCCTCAAATGGAGCCGCGAGCCGAAACCGGACGATGCCAGCGTCACCGACAAGATGGTGACCCGGGATGCGGCTGCGCTGGCCGCCGCCGCTCGGGAGAGGCTCAAACTCTGGGACATCTCGGACGAGCAAATCAGGAAGATCGGGGAAACGGGCGAACCCGTCCGGACACTCACACTTTACAGCCCCGTCGACGGCCATGTCGTCCAGAAGATGGCCGTGCAGGGGATGAAGGTGATGCCGGGAGAGAAGCTCTTCGACGTGGCCGATCTGGCGTCGCTCTGGGTCGTCGCCGATATCTACGAGCCGGAGCTGCCCCTGATCCGTCCGGGCCAGGAGGCTCTCATTACCCTGGCCGGCTACCCGGGACAGGCGCACCGCGCCCGGATCGATTTCATCAACCCCTCCCTGGCCGGAGAGACGCGGACAGCCAAGGCGCGGTTCACCATCCCCAATCCCGGGGAGAAGATCAAACCTCAGATGTACACCGAGGTGGAGATCCGAATCGACCTCGGGAGAAGGTTGAGCGTCCCCGACGACGCCGTGATCGACACGGGCGTCCGGCAGATCGTCTACGTCGATCGGAGAGAGGGCAACTTCGAGCCGCGGGAGGTGATGCTTGGGGCGCGGACCGAGGGGTTCCGGGAGGTCCTCCGGGGGCTGAAACCCGGGGAGAAGGTGGCGGCTTCCGCGGCCTTCCTCGTCGATTCCGAGGCGCAGCTCCGGGGGGTGAAGCCCCTGGGACGGAGAAATCCATGATTGCCAAAGTAATCGAATTCAGCGCCAAGAACCGCTTCCTCATATTTCTGCTCATCCTGGGGGCGCTTGCCTGGGGCATCTGGGCGCTGAAGCACACCCCCCTCGACGCCCTGCCCGATCTGAGCGACACCCAGGTGATCATCTATACGGAGTGGCCGGGGAGAAGTCCCGACCTCATCGAGGACCAGGTGACCTATCCGATCACCTCGACGCTCTTGGCGGCGCCGAAGGTGCAGGTGGTCCGAGGCTTTTCGTTCCTGGGGAGCTCGTTCATCTATGTGATCTTCGACGAGGGGACGGACATCTACTGGGCCCGAAGCCGGATCCTCGAATACCTCCAGGCGGTCAAGAACAAGCTTCCCGCCGAGGTCAATCCGACGCTGGGGCCCGACGCCACGAGCCTCGGCTGGGGATTCTCCTACGCCCTGGTCGATGAGACGGGAAAGTATGACCTCGCCCAGCTCCGCTCGCTTCAGGATTACAACCTCAAACTCGCCATCGAAAGCGTCCCCGGCGTCTCCCAGGTCGCGAGCCTCGGCGGCTTTGTCAAGCAGTACCAGATCACCGTCGATCCGATGCGCCTGACCGCCTTCAATATTCCGATCACCAGGGTCATGGAGGCGGTCCGCAAAAGCAACCGCGACGTGGAGGGGCGGGTGGTCGAGCTCTCCGGCGTCGAGTACATGGTCCGCGGGCGGGGCTATATCAAGAGCCTCCGGGACCTGGAAGAGATTGCGGTCGGGGCGAGCGGGAACGGGACGCCGGTCTACATGAAGGACGTCGCCCGGATCCAGCTCGGGCCGGAGATCCGCCGGGGCTTGGCGGACCTCGACGGCCGGGGGGAGGTGGTGGCTGGCATCGTCGTCGTCCGCTTCGGGGAAAATGTTCTTGCCGTCATCGAACGGGTCAAGGAGCGCCTGAAAAAAGACATCGAATCGAGCCTTCCCAAGGGGGTGAAGGTGGTGGTCACCTACGACCGCTCCGATCTGATCGGCCGGGCGATCGACACACTGAAAGAGGAGATCCTCAAACTCTCGATCGCCGTGAGCGTCGTCTGCATCGTCTTTCTGTTCCATCTCCCGTCGGCGCTTGTCGTGATCCTGACGCTTCCGATCGCGATTCTTATCTCGTTCATCTGCATGTTCTACCTTGGGGTGACCTCGAACATCATGAGTTTAAGCGGGATCGCGATCGCGATCGGCGCGATGGTCGACGCCTCGATCATCATGGTGGAAAACGCCCACAAGAAGCTCGAAGAGTGGGAGGCGCGCGGCCGGCCGGGCAATCGGGCGGATGTGATCATCGAGGCGGCCCAAGAGGTCGGCCCGTCGCTGTTCTTCTCGCTTCTGGTCATTACGGTCGGGTTCCTGCCGGTCTTCACGCTCGAGGCCCAGGCGGGACGTCTCTTCAAGCCGCTCGCCTACACGAAGACCTTTGCGATGCTCTTCTCCTCGTTTCTGGCGGTGACTCTGACGCCGGTCCTGATGACGCTCTTCATCCGGGGGAAGATCCGCCCGGAGGAAAAAAATCCCGTCAGCCTTGTCCTGCACCGCCTCTACGAGCCGGTGGCCCGGGTGGCCTTGCGCTTCAGGAAGAGCGTGATCGTCCTGGCCCTGATCATCGTGGCGGTGACTCTCTATCCGTTTATGAAACTGGGAACGGAGTTCATGCCCCCCCTATACGAGGGGACCCTCTTCTACATGCCGGTGACGGTGCCGGCCGCCTCCGTTGCGGAGGTCGGAAAGCTCCTGACCCTCCAGGACAAGATCATCAAGCAGGTGCCCGAGGTGGCCCAGGTCTTCGGCAAGGCGGGACGGGCGGAGACGGCGACCGATCCGGCCCCGCTGGAGATGTTCGAAACGGTGATCAATTTGAAGCCCGAGGAGCAGTGGCGGCCGGGGATGACGGTGGAGAAGCTCAAGAACGAGCTAAACGACGCCCTTTCGATCCCCGGGGTGTCGAACTCCTTCACGATGCCGATCAAGGCGCGGATCGACATGCTCTCCACGGGGATCCGGACGCCGGTCGGGATCAAGGTGATGGGGCCGGACATCGGGGAGATCGAGAAGATCGGCCTCGCGCTCGAGGAGCGGCTCAAGACCGTCCCGGGGACGAGGAGCGTCTATGCAGAGCGGGTGACGACAGGTTACTTCCTCGACGTTGTCATTCGGCGGGACCGGATAGCCCGATATGGTCTTACCGTGGACGACGTCCAGGAACTGGTCTCCTCGGCGATCGGCGGCGAGAACCTCACCACGACAGTGGAGGGTCGGGGACGCTATCCGGTGAACGTCCGCTATCCGCGCGAGCTGCGGAATAACCCGGAATCGATCAGAAGGATCCTTGTCCCGGTCATGATGCCGGGGGCGCAGTCGGCGATTGCTCCCGGGCCAGCGGGGATGAACGCCTCGCGGAACATCCTCCAGATCCCCCTCGGGGAGTTGGTCGATGTCCGGATCGTCAAGGGGCCGACGGCGATCAAGAGCGAGGAAGGGCAACTCGCTGCCTATGTCTATGTGGACTTCTCGGGGAGGGATTTCGGCGGCTACGTCAACGAGGCCAAGGCCCGGGTGGTGGATCTGAAGATCCCCGAAGGGTACCGGCTCACATGGAGCGGGGAGTACGAGAACCTCGTCCGGACGCACGAGAAGCTTAAAATGGTCATCCCGCTGACCCTGCTGATTATCATTATCCTGATCTATTTCAACACGAAGTCGGCAACGAAAACGGCGATCGTGCTGCTGGCCGTTCCCTTTTCCCTCGTCGGTTCCTTCTGGCTCCTCTATCTGCTCAACTACAACATGAGCATCGCCGTCTGGGTGGGGATCATCGCCCTGGCCGGTCTCGATGCGGAGACGGGCGTCGTCATGCTCCTCTATCTCGATCTGGCCTATGACCAGTGGCGAAAAGAGGGGCGGATGCGGACGGTCGAGGACCTCCGGGAAAGCATCATGCACGGCGCCGTGAAGCGGATCCGGCCGAAGATCATGACGGTTTCGGTGATCCTCGCGGGGCTCATCCCGATCATGTTTTCCCACGGCGCCGGCGCCGACGTGATGAAGCGGATCGCCGCGCCGATGGTGGGCGGCGTCATCACCTCCACGATCCTGGAGCTCGTCATCTACCCGGCGATCTACCGGATCTGGAAGGGCAGGGGGCTGGCGAAACCGTAGTCGGGTGTCGATTCCAAATATTGCTTGACGCCGCTTTTCCAGAAATATATCGTACGGACGATTCATACGATTCCATCGCAGGAGAAGCGTCATGTCCACCCAAATGATCATCCGGATTGAACCGGAGCTCAAGGGTAAAGTAGGCCAATCGTCATGAAGACCAAAGAGCAACTCGCTGAGGAGTTGTCGATCCAGTGCCGTGAGACGGATGAGCTGAAAAGACCGGACGGCGAGCGGAAACGGATGGAGGAAACCGCTCAGCAGGCCATGTCGCTTTTGACTTCAACCATAGAATCAACCGCCGATGGCGTTCTTGTTATTGATAATCAAGGGAAAATCGCCATATTTAATAAGAAATTCCTCTCCATGTGGCGTATTCCGGAATCCCTCGCCGCAAAGCGGGATGATAAAATATTGCTGGATCATGTGTTGAGTCAGCTCAAAGATCCGGAAGGTTTTATTGAAAAGGTAAAGCAACTTTATTCTCAGCCGGAAACGGAAAGTTTTGACATTCTGGAATTCAAGGATGGTCGAATCTTTGAGAGATTTTCTCAACCTCAGAGATTGAGAAATCGCATTACCGGCAGGGTGTGGAGCTTCCGTGATGTTACCGAGCGGAAACGGGCGGAGGAGGAGCAGCGCCGGAACCGGGAGACGGCCGAACGGCTGGCCGGGGAGATCGGCGTCATCGCTGAGATCGGGCGGCTGATCGGCTCCACGCTTGACATCGAGGAGGTGTATGAGCGGTTTGCCGCCGAGGCCAAAAAACTTATTCCCTTTGACAGGCTTGTCGTGAATCTGAACAAGCCTCGGGAGGATGAACGCCTCTGCGTCTATGTTTCCGGGGTGGATATCCCCGGGAGAAGACCGGGGAATTCTAAATCTCTGTCGGGGTCGACCGATGATATGCTCTTGCGCACACGGTCGGGCATCATCGTCCAGTCGTCGAGGGTCGAGGAGATGGTCGCCCGGTTCCCCGCCACCGGCACCGTCTTACATGCAGGGGAAGGGTTACGCTCCCTGATGAGCGTTCCCCTGATCTATAGGGACGAGGTGATCGGCACCCTGCATTTCTGGTCGAAAAAATCGGAAGCTTATACAGAAAAGGACCTCCGCCTGGCAGAGAGGATCGGGTCGCAGATTGCCGGGGCCATCGCCAGCGCGCAGCTTTATAAAGACCTCAAGGAAACGGAAACGTCGTTGCGGGAAAGCGAGGCGCGGTTCCGCGCCATCTTCGAGCAGGCGGCGGTGGGGGTGTCCGAGTTTGATATCGCAACGGGCCGTTTCCTCGCGGTCAACCGGCGCCTTTGCGAACTTGTCGGTATGAAGGAGGAGGAGATGCTGGCTTCCACCTTCCATGCGATTACGCATCCGGATGATCGTCAATTGCATCGGGATGAAGTCGCGCTGCTGGAAGCCGGGAAAATCCGAAATCTCACGCTTGAGAAGCGTTACATCCGGAAAGACGGGGAGATCATATGGGTGAGCGTCACGGTATCACCGCTTCGGAAAACGGGGGAAACGTCTGAGCGCAACCTTGCCGTGATCCAGGACATCAGCGAGCGCATGCGTATGCAGGCACAAAACGAGCGTCACGCCACGCAGCTCAAAGACCTGCACGAGACAAGCATCGAGCTTACGTCCGAGTTAAACCTGAATACACTGCTCCGATCCATCGCCCAGCGTGCGCTGAACCTGATCGGCGGGACCTACTGCTACTGCTATCTCTACCAGCCGGAAGTGGATATGCTGGAAATGGTTGCGATGGCCGGTCAGACACTTTTTCCCGGCCGTGCAACACGTCGACGCGGCGAGAGCTTTGTTGGTCATATCTGGGAGACGGGCGCTCCGCTTCTGCTCGATGACTATAACTCCTGGCCGGGGCGAGACCGGGAGTATGACCATTACCCGTCCCGTGCGCTGGTGGGGGTACCGATTCACTGGGGTGAAGAATTCCTGGGCGTTATCAGCATCATAGCGTCACTGCCGCACCGATACACCCAGGCGGATTCCGATGTGCTCGGCATGTTTGCCACGCAGGCCGCGATTGCCATCCGCAACGCGCGGCTGTACGGCACGATCGAACAGCTTTCCGTTACGGACGAATTGACGGGCCTGTTCAACCGCCGCGGATTCTGTCAGCTTGGTGAACGTGAGTTTGAAGGCTCATTGCGTTTCAAACGGCCCCTTGCGGCGCTGATGTTCGACATCGACCATTTTAAAAGGGTCAACGACACCCGCGGCCATCCCGCCGGCGATCAGGTTTTACGATTACTGGCTGATTGTTTCCGCCAGAACACGCGCGGGATCGATGTCGCGGGACGCTATGGCGGCGAAGAGTTCGCCCTCTTGATGCCGGAAACACTCCTACCGGGGGCTGTCCAGATTGCCGAGCGTCTGCGCCAATCCATTGCCGGCCTTTCCGTTCCGATCCATCCGGCGAACGGTGATTCCTCGACGGTCGATATCCATATCACCGTGAGCATTGGCGTCGCCGCTTTATTGCCGGACGTTCCGAGCTTGGCAGGCCTACTCGAGCAAACGGATCAGGCCCTGTATCGCGCGAAGAATTCCGGGCGCAACCGTGTCGTCGTCTGGGATAAATCAGCGCCGTTCATGCCGTGAAAGAGGCAACGTCCGTCCATTCCAAATATTGCTTGACGCCGCTTTTTCCGAGGTATATCGTATAGATGTTTAATACGCTTCAAGGACAGGAGGAGCGTCATGTCCACCCGGATGATCATCCGGATCGAACCGGAGCTCAAGGATAAAGCCAGCCGATTTGCTCGAAACCGCCATTCGTAATGCCGAGAAGCTTGAGAATTTCCACAAGACCAGTCGAACAGACAATCCATCGACCAAGGTTCATGAAGTGGTTCAGTATCTGAAAAGCCTGGAACGATAAGCATTAAAAAATATTTTCAGTGGCTATTTCCGGTCCATCGAATGAGGGGATGGTGAAAATTTATCGTGACCATTGTACTGCGTAAATAGGCGTTGACAAATTTCCACTACATTGATAGTAATCAATCATGAAAGTAGCGGAAAAAGATATCGTTGTCCACGGGATGCTGGAAGACGAATACGGGCGCTGCCGGGAGGTCATCGAGGCCCTTCTCGCCAAGGCGGAAAACTACCCCAGGGGCGCCCTCAATGTCCGCAGGAAACAGAATAAGGAAAAAGAGTACGGCTATCATTACCTTGTCCGGCGAGACGGGAATAAGGTGATCAACCAACACATATCCAAAAAGGAACTGCCGGAACTTCAGAAGCGGATCGAAGAGCGCGAAAAATGCCGGAAGGAGATACGGGCGTACAAGAAACGCATGGCCTATCTGGAAAAGCTGTTGAACAAACCGAATCCGGGAGGTGGCCGTCACGAATCTGCTGCCCGATAATCTCTTTCCGGCCAGTATCCACGGGCTCCTTCGCACGATAAGCCGCGCAGGATTTTTCGACCGTTCAGTGATGATCGGCAGTTGGGTCATGCTGATCTATCATGAACTGTATCGCACTCCAATCCCCCGCAGACAACCGCATTGGGTCTTAAGATGAACGACATTGTGATTGCAGGTTATGTTCCCGGGGCCATCGGCCGCATCACCGAGTTGCACGCAACGTATTACGGCAGGAACTGGAACTTCGGTCTTTTCTTTGAAAGCAAGGTTGCCGCCGAACTGTCGGAATTTTTGCGGCGTTTCGATCCGGGGCGGGACGGCTTCTGGACGGCAAGTCAGGGAGGGTACATCGAAGGATCCATTGCGATTGACGGCACCCAGGCCGAGACGGAAGGGGCCCATTTGCGATGGTTCATCGTTTCGGATGCGATCAGGGGACAGGGAATTGGAAACCGCCTCATGGAAGAGGCTGTGGGCTTCTGTAAACTCAAGGGATATTCCCGCATCTTCCTATGGACATTCCAAGGACTTCATCCGGCCCGCCACCTCTACGTGAAGTTCGGATTTCGGCAAGTTGATCAGGTGGAAGGGAAACAGTGGGGGAAAAAGGTGCTGGAGCAGCGATTTGTTTTGGCGCTCCTTTGAGGGTGATGGGCCGGTCTCGACGCGGAGACGGGCGTCGTCATGCTCCTCTATCTCGATCTGGCCTATGACCAGTGGCGAAAAGAGCGGCGGATGAAAACGGTCGATGATCTGCGGGAGAGCATCATGCACGGTGCCGTAAAGCGGATCCGGCCGAAGATCATGACGGTCTCCGTGATCCTCGCGGGGCTCATCCCCATTATGTTCAGCAATGGCGCCGGCGCCGATGTGATGAAGCGGATCGCCGCCCCGATGGTGGGGGGCGTCATTACCTCCACGATCCTGGAACTCGTCATCTACCCGGCGATCTACCGGATCTGAAAGGGCAGGGGGCTCGCAAAACCATAAAACCAGTCGTCGTTGCCTGCGCCCTGGCATCAAACCCCACACCTTTCGCAAGCGGGCGAAGGAGAAGTCAAACCACCTGTAAATTTTCGAAAGGTAACAGGATAACCGCAACTTTCACATTAAAATCACACTTTCAGAATCGTCACGGCACAGTTACCGCCAGCACCCAGGACGTGAGCAAGACCAGTTTTTATCTTTGGTAGCTGGCGTTGTTCTGCCTCTCCTCTGAGCTGCCAGACAATTTCGACGACTTGACCAAGATGGGATGCCCCTACTGGTTCACCTTTGCTAACCAAGCCTCCGCTAACGTTTACCGGAGACTTCCCGGTTTTTTCCGTAATTCCTTCATCAATGAGCCTTCCGGCTTCACCAACGGGACAAAGACCCAAATCCTCGTAAATCTCGAGCTCACAGAAGGTATCGGTATCCTGGACTTCAAACATGTTAATCTCTTGCGGTCCTATTCCCGATTGTTCGTAAGCCTTTTGCCCGGTGACAGATGTTGGTCCGGGATTCGCAATATTAGCGCTCAAACTATCCAGGGGTACCCTAAAATCTGCGGAATACTTGGTGATTGTGTGAACGCAAGATGCTATGGTCACCGGCTTTTTCGTATACTTACGCGCTGTCTTGCCGGAGCAAAGCACTACCGCGGCTGCGCCTTCATTGGGAGCACAAATTTCCAAAAGACGTATCGGGTCGCAGACCAATGCGGAGTTAAGTATCTCCTCCATCGTGAATTCTTTCTGGTACATGGAATAGGGATTGTGTACGCTATTCCTGTGACTTTTATATGCTACCTTGGCGATATGCATTTCGGTTGTGCCATGTTCATGCATATGGCGCCGTGCACGCATCGCCCAATAGCTGGGGTTTGTTGACATCCCCATTTCTACCTGCCATCGCTCGTATAGCATCAAGGGATCCATGAACCCTCTTGGCATCTTTTCGACCCCCAGCACAAGAGCAACCTCGTAGGCACCGGATTCCAAACCCAGCATTGCCTGCCTCATTGCGACGCCACCGCTTGCGCAGGCAGCCTCGACATCACAGACAGGAATGCCTGTGGCTCCAAAGGGGCGTAAAATCCTTGCCCCCGAGGTTGCCGGAAGATACATTGTGGAGCAGTAGGCAGCCTGGACATCTTTCCAGCTGATCCCGGCATCTTTGAGAGCCATCCGCGCAGCCTCTCTTCCTATCTCGGCGTAAGGTTTGTCACCAAACCTGCCGAATTTATGCATGCCAACGCCAATTATTGATGTTTCAGACATTCGTACCGTCCTCCTGTATCGGATCGAACCGGAATGCAATCACATTCTGCCCTTCCTTGTTTTTGTAGAGTTTGTATATTTTCAACGTAAGGTTCATCCTGATCTTTAACTTTTCCACATTACCTCCAAGTGGAGACAAAACTCGAATGCCTTCCGGTAATTCAACAAGCCCTTCAGCAAAAGGAACAAACGGATCCGGTCCTTTATAATCACCCGGAGGTCGATTCCTGATTACGGTGTATGTCCACAAAGTTCCCTTCTTGCTTAATGGTATTACTTCCATATCCGAGCCAGCACAGTTTTGACAGCTGGATGCTACGCCGAAGGCTACCTCTCCACAGGCACGGCACTTGCTGCCCAAAAGCTGTACTTTTTCTAAAGGGTCCAGCGGAACGCTGAGCAATCCTTCCCGTATCGGGACATTTTCGACAACGTTTTTCTGATCCATGATTTTCTCCTCATCATTTTCAACCCTTGGGGCCGTCTGCCGGATATACTCGACATGGTATACCGCGACACCACGGCGATCCGCATTCCTTAGAGACGTGTTTGTAAGTCGTCAACATGTTTAAATTTGCGCGTTTCCATCCATACTGTGTCTCAGGACCGTCTTCAGGGAACCACCACCCGAAGGACGCGAGTACGACTTTAGGATGAATATCAGTGGTAAGCACAAGCTGCTGTGTTATTTTGCCCTCCTCAGTTTCGATGTTGACCCAACTACCCTCCTGTAAGCCCAGCTCTTTCGCTGTGTCAGGATGCATCTCCACCGTAGGCTGTGGTCTTATGGTTCTAAGAGATGCTACGTGCTTATACCCTGTCAGCACATACGCCTCCTCCTTAAAATTACTGAGAAGCAGCGGATATTGATCCGTGATCTTCGGTAAACCTGAGACGATCTGCCACGTTGGCATCGGTGGATATCCCTTCTTCTCCAACTTTTCAGAATATATCTCTATCTTCCCTGATTTGGTAGCGTAAGCATGTTTCTTATATTCATGTGGGGGCATCAACTGCCTCTTTTTATTTTTAAACTCTTCAAACTTCAAACCTGTGGGCTCAAGCATGTAATCCAACGAATCCTCATCATCATGCCAGAAGAACTCCCCAAGGCCTACCCTCTTGGCAACTTCATTAATAATTTTGGTATCTCCCCAACATTCCCCGGGTGGCTCCACCAACTTTGGATGAGAACGAATTTGCTTCTGCCATCCTGGCCAGTATCCGAGCTCGTTGTGTTCCATCCCCCAAGCAATAGGCAGAACAATGTCAGCCACGGCTGCGGTGGGGGTCATAAACAGTTCATTGACAACCAAGAACTCGAGCTGATTAAATGCTTCAAATGTTGCATCAGCGTCCGGATAGCTCATAATAGGGTCAGTCAGTATTACCCATGCTGCCTTCAGCTTGTAAGGGATCCCCTCAACAAGAGATTTGATCATTACAGGAGCGGGCACATATGCAGCATCCAGCGAGATGTCATATTCCTGTCCGAGGGATTTGCTTCTGTTACGATTGCTTCCCTTCGGAAAATAGAACTTTCCAGGCCTTGTATAGGGAGCATTTGATAGAAAAACATCTCCACCTTTTACATTCAGGTTTCCTGTAATTCCTCGCAGAATCGCTATTGCACGATTATTCTGGTATTGATTAATGTTTTGATCTACCGCATTGCCCCACTGAATAGCCGCTGGTTTCGTCGTAGCGTAGAGTCTCGCGAACTCTACTATTTGTTTTTTGGGAACGAACGTTATCCTCTCGACATCCTCCAACGTGAAGGTTTTGAGCTCTTCAACCAGCTTATCAAATCCAACCGTCCAGTTGGTTACGGTGTCTTTATCGTACAGTTTTTCTTCGACGACTACCTTTAGCAGCCCCATGGCAAGCGCACCATCACCGCCCGGCCTTATTTTGATCCACATATCGGCAATTTCTGCCAGGTCTATCTTTCTGGGGTCAACAACGATCAGCTTCATTCCCGCCTTTAAACCTTCCATGATCTTCTCTCGTCGTACCCCCCAACTCATATGGGTCAGATTGAGTCCCCAGTCAACCAGCAGCTTAGGGAGATGAATTTCATCGACAACCATATTAAATCCACAGGTATCTATTGAAGGCCCGGCATTCGGTATTCCGCATGACCACCCTGGAGTGAAAACATTGTTTGTGCCAAAGGCGCTGGCAAATCTCTGTCCGAAAGCAAATTCCATGCCCTTCGGCTCTCCCAGACACATGGCAACATATTCAGCGCCAAAATTTTTCTTTATATCATTGAATTTGTTTGCAATAGTATCCAAAGCCTCATCCCATGAAATGCGCTCCCATTTCCCTTCTCCACGTTTGCCTACTCGCTTGAGCGGATACAGTAACCTTTCGGAATGTGTCAAAATCTCCGGAATAGAGAGCCGCGATTTTTTCAGAGGGCACATCTCACTGGGGAAACCGCTTTCTCTGTCAGGCTGCATATCTACAACCTTTCCATCCTCGACTGCTACTTTCAGGCTACAGTGCCCGCAGCATAGATGACAGAAGGTGAAATATTCCATCCGTGACTTCATTCCCGGCGCATCTGATGATGCTCTCATGACGCCTTCTGGTGTAAAGGCTTCATGGAACGTATAAAAATCACTTTGTCCGGCGATACCTTCCATGGTTAATATATTTTTCCTATCGGCTTCGACGGCAAGCACTAAACATGCAGGACATGACCTCCCATTTATGATCACGGCACATGTCCCGCATTTTCCGATGCCACAGCCTTCTTTTGTACCACCATATTTTAATTCTGATTTTAAAACATCAAGAAGAGTCTCCCAAGGTTCAACTTTTATTTCGTGTGCCACCCCGTTTACGATTATTCTGATTGGTATTTTCACGTTAACTTCCTCCTAATTTGATGTATAGCACGCCTTGTTTGACAGCGTCCTTTAATAACATGCCGATTTTCTCTCTTCTATAATCAGCTTTTGCACGAATATCATCCATTGGTTGACACTCTTGTGATGCAACCTTGCCTGCTTCGTCAAGCAACTTATCATTGATTTGTTGACCTTTAATCAGCTCTTCAGTTTTCTTTGCCCTCATCGGAATTGGCGCCGCTGAAGCAAAATAAATCTTGATATCACTACAAATATTATTTTCCATCGTCAGCGATATTCCAACACCGACAATAGCGACATCCGATAACCTCTTACCGTGTTTTAAATAAACTCCAGTACTATTTGGAGTTGGGTTTGGCACCATTATTTCTGTGAGCAGCTCACCATGTTCCATGATGGATTGACTAGGCCCCACAAAGAAATCACTTAATGGTATGACACGATCGCCGCCTTTGCCTCTGATTTTGGCTTTTGCTGATAACGTTAGCAACGCAGGGGCTGTTTCCGCGGCCGGAGAGGCGTTGCACAGATTACCGCCAATGGTCGCAATATTTCTTACCTGTGGGGTGCTTAATAGACCAGCAGCCTGACTGAGCCCCACGAAATATTGCTGAATCGGTAAAAAGGATTTGATCTCGTGAATTTTAGTGAGTGCACCGATATGCAATCCATCTTCCTCACTATAAGCGAGCATATTCATCCCGGGTATCTCTTTAATATTAATAATAAATTTTGGTAATGGTTTTATAGCCCGCTGTTTCATTTTCACCAGTAGGTCAGTTCCGCCAGCCAGCACACGAGCCTCCTTACCGAACTCCAGAAGCATCGCGATGGCCTGATCTATCGACGTCGGTGAAAAATACTCGAATTTTGGTAGTTGCATTGTTACCCCCTAATTTTAGATTATTTTGTGTGAATTTCCTTGTTTATTCCCATTTCCAATACCTCCATCGTGTATTATAGCAAACGACCTAAATAAGCGGACAAATCATTTACTACAAAACAGGACAATTCTATTTGTTGACAACACGGAACTACCTTCCCTTGAATTGTGGTATCCTCTTATTAATAAAGGCATTTATCCCCTCATTATGGTCTTCGGTGGCAAAACAGAGGGCCCACTGTACCTTTTCATAAACCAAACCGGCAGCAAGGTCGGTATACATACCCCGGTTTACAGCCTGTTTCATATACTTAATAATGAGCGGACTCTTGCTAACCATGGCCGCAGCTATCTGGTCCACCGTCTCTTCCAGTTTCTCATGCGGCACTACTCTATCTACCAAACCTATCCTCTCTGCCTCAACAGCATCTATCATCCTCCCCGTGTACAGCAGCTCCTTAGCTCTACCCCAACCTATTAACCTTGGCATTCTTTGCGTGGCACCAGCCCCAGGGATGAACCCGATGTTAATCTCAGGCTGCCCAAATTTAGCCCTATCAGAGGCAATCCTTATATCGCAGGACATAACTAGTTCACAGCCCCCGGCAAGACAATAGCCATTAATCATGGCAATTACTGGTATATCTAGACCCTCTATATCCTGATATAGCTGTTGCCCCAGAGTGGAAACAAATTCCTCGATATCCACCGGGCTCATTTTCTCCAGTTCAGTAATGTCCATTCCACTCATGAACGCTTTACCACCACCGCCGGTAATAATAAGCACTCGAACATCTTTATCCTTCTTGATGTCTTCAACGGCAAGACGGATTTCACGTCTTGCCGCTTTGTTTAATGCATTCCTTACCTCAGGTCGGTTAATGGTAAGCTTGGCTATCTTCTTGTCTTTATCCTTATTGAATATTATGTGTTTGAATTCCATAACCCTCCATTCAGCTCAAAGCTATATTATAGTAATGTGTATGACCTTTTAGTATAACCGATTAACGATAATTAACCCCGTTTTTCCGCCGGCGGTTCAGGAGGGGCCGGGTTAACCAAACCGGCCGCCAGGGTTGATGGGACAAGAGATGACAGCTCTTCTACGGTCCATCTTTTTTTCGCGTAAATTGTCTTTACTTGCACCGAGGGACCATAGATGCTTATACGACCACCGGTGGCAAAGAACACCTGGCCGTTGATGCCGCCCGCCTGGTCGCTTGCCAGATATGTCACTATCGGGGCAACATCCTCACTGGAACCAAAGATTCTGGCGTATACTTCTTCGTCAGCAATCGTTGCTACTTCTTCGGCAGTTACCAGACCACGCGCCACACCCATTTCCCGAGCCCGCTGTGGGGTTACACTTTGCCATATCCTGGTATCAGCCTGGGGAGCAATAGCATTTACTGTTATGCTGTTCTTCCCCAAAGCCAAGGCACATGACTTCGTAAATCCAACAACTCCTGCCTTAGCTGCGCTATAGTTCGGCTGGCCAGAGTTTCCATCAAGGCCAGCATGCGAAACGATATTGATGATCCGTCCCTTCCTTTGCTGCCTCATATGAGCCGCAGCAAACTTGGTACAACCAAAAGTGCCTTTTAGAACAACATCGATTACCGCGTCCCACTCCTCCTCGCTCATGTTCCAAACCATGCGGTCCCGGTTAATTCCGGCGTTGTTCACCAGGATATCAATTGTGCCCCAAGTATCAATAGCAGTCTTAATTAGCTTCTCGCAGACATCCATCCTGGCAACATCGCCATAAACAGCAATTGTTTCACCCCCATTATCCTTAATTATCTTAGCAGTTTCTTCCGCAGTTCCTCCCTTTGATTCTGGACTGCGATTGTTGACCACCACCTTAGCACCTTCTGCAGCCAAGGCGATGGCAATTGCTTTGCCTAGACCCTGCCCGGAACCGGTGACTACAGCCACCTTATCTTTTAAAATCACTCAATACCTCCTAATATGATTGCATGGTTGTGTTAATTAGTTGGGGGAAAAGCTCACCCCTTAACTTTACCGTTTTGACCAGAATGCCTCCTTTTACCATACCGCGACTTCCTTAATATTATTGAAAATTATTCACCCCCCTCTGTCGTTAAACTCCTGTTTTTCAACTCCGCTCGTGTCTTCTGTACCTCTTTTCGATGGCAACCTCAACGTTTTCTCCATTGCCCCGGTGGTGCATACCGGTACCTTTTGAGTTGAGCTTTGACCTTACCCCTGACAGACCTGGAGCCATAATATCTCTGCCTTACTTCGAGGTTTGAGGACGTTCATCGACTATCGGTTTACTATCTGTTGGTATAAAACCTTCGGGTACATGCTCTATTTTATCTAAATTCAATCGGCATATGTCACGAAATAAGTTGTTCAGGGACTCATTCATTTCTTTAGTATTTTCATATTTTTCCTTTGCTTCAAAATTAAGTGTCAAATAATCCTTCTCATCTATACGATGGCAAACCAATTGATATCTTTCTATCTTATTAAATTTTGCCACAACATCAGCCAATTGAGAGGGGTGAACAAACATGCCTCTCACTTTCACCGCCGCTCCTATCCAGCCGACTATAGGATTAAGCTTATATGAGGTACGGCCACAGGAACAAGGTTGGTCATCCCATGAAGAAAGATCGCCGGGGCTATATCTAAGTAAGGGCAAAGTCTTATCCAAGGGTGTAAATACGACCTTTCCAACTTGTTGCGGACCAAGTTGCTTATCGGTATTCATGTCGACAATTTCAACAATCATCTCCTCGCAGATATGCATCCCCTTCCTTTGATCGCAATGATAAGCGACAATGCCAACGTCAGCTGTCCCATAATATTCTGTCACCTTAATGCCATAATCTCTCTCTATAATCTTCATTGCCTCATGGTCAAACGGGCTAATGACCAAGCGAAGATTGAAATCCTTTTTGACATCATAGCCTGTCTCTTCGGCAGTCCTAAGAAGTTCCAATAAAAATCCAGCCGATCCGGTAAAGACAGTGACCTTGAGGTCATGCATTACCTGTAATTGTAGCTGTTTATTTCCTCCACCCATTGGGATGATTGCCACCCCCATGCGTTTTAAAGGAGTATCAAGCATTATTCCCATGGGAGACACGTGATAAGAAAAGGCATTCAGAAGTATATCTCCCGGGCGAAGTCCACACCCCCAATATGCCTTTTCCATCCGCCGAAAAAAGGTATCATCGTTGCCATTGGTAACGTATATGGGACCAGGAGACATACAGATGGATTTCAATTGATTTACTGGCACTGTTAAAAACCCCCCAAAAGGGGGATCCTCTTTTTGCATTCTCAACAAATCATCTTTAGTTGTAATGGGAATCTTTTCCAAATCTTTCACAGACTTGATGTCAGATGGAGCAACTTTAACCTGATCCATCTTGGCCCTTACGGCAGGTGCATTGCGGTAGGCATGTTCGACGATCCATTTTATCTTATCATCATAGTATTCCTGCTTCTTTTTGTATGGCATGCTTTCCAGTTCATCATAATAAGGGTTTTTCATAAATGACATCCTCTCACTCATTAGTTTTAATACGGTTAAGGACAAACTATTTTACATGATCTTTTTTATTATAAAAATTCTTTTCATTTTTTAAACTTTCCGGTAAACTTTCCGCCAATATCCCTTTGATTGAATTAGCGGCAACGCTTTTGACATGGACCTCCGGACCGAATGGCACCTGATCATTTGGACCAGTAAAACTGCCTTTAGAATCCGGGTAATTTGTCCTACCTCTATGCGGAGACTATCGTTAATGTCAAACGGCCAGATGAACAATCCTTCATGACCGGAATGCTGTTTTGCGATAGTGTTCCGTATCCATATTTTTCCGGATTAATTACTGGGCCTCTTCCGATAGTATTTCACAAGCTCTTTGATAACCCTCGCGGCTCCTCCGATAGTCGAGAAGTACGGTAATTTGGCTTTGACTAACCCGGTACGGACCTGACCAAACAGTTGCCACCGCCAGTTACTCATTTCGTCAATGCCTAAGCTGCGATCACCTAAGACCACCACGATGGGTTTGAGGTTAGTATTGAAGATTTGAGTGTATGCTTCATACTCTACCATCACCTTGGCGATATAAGCATCTTTGTTAGAGGGCGTGTCTTCCGAGATTTGACCAATCAGAAAATCAAAATCCGGGTGTTCCGCCATCATCAATAGCAGCTCACCATTATTGATACCGCTACCCCTCATGATGGACACATCGACCGGATTGCTCACCCAATCCCAGATAATGGGGGCTTTTTCCTTGAGTACCTGACGAATGCTCTGAGGGAGGGGAATCACATCGAAACCCGATTCTTCGCACTCATCGGCATTCAATACTCCACGTCCGCCACCTCCCCCCGTAATACCTACCCTTACTCCCCGGACCGGGGGTACCATGGAGAAACCTACTCCTAAATTTATCCAATCATCAAAGTTGGTAGCCATGATAGCCCCCGCCTGCTTAATCAAGGTCGTCCAGATGCTGGAAGCTCCGGCCAGTGATGCTGTGTGTGAAGCTGCCGCCTGATTCCCGGCCTTAGTCATTCCACCTTTCAGGATAATTACCGGCTTCTGCTGGGCGGTCTCGCGTAAAGTCTTGAAAAACCTTGTGCCATCTCTGACACCTTCGAAATAGCACATGATTACTTTTGTTTCAGCATCTTGGGCAAAATAGTCCAGAAAATCACACTCATTCAAATCAATGGCATTGCCATAGGAGACGACTTTGCTGAAACGCATACCCCGCAGTGATCCAAAAAGCGCGAGGTCCTGAGACATTCCTCCACTCTGGAGGGCGGCGCTAACAGAACCAGCTTCTTTGGAGTAATCCCACCCGTTGGAAAGCCCAACTTTGGGATTATAGATGCCCATGCAGTTGGGACCGATAAGCCGTATACCATACTGTTTGGCCACTCTCTGAATATTCTGTTCCAATTCAATTCCGTCTTTATGCCCGGTTTCCGCAGCCCGCCCGGAAAAAAGATGGACTGCCTTAACCCCTTTCTGAGCATATTCGGGCAACAACTCCGGAACGGTATTCAGGTCGATGCAATAAATCACATAGTCCACATTACCGGGAACGCTCTTAAGGTCCGGATAAGCTTTGAACCCAAAGATGGAAGGTCTTTTGGGGTTGATGGGATAGACATTACCCTTGTAGCCATATGTAGTGAAGTGATGCATGTAGCTGCTGGCAAACATAAAATCATTTTCCGTAGCACCAACCACCGCCACCGATCGTGGATTGAATATGAAATCTAAACTATCCTCAGTCATTATCCAACTCCAGAAACAATATTAGAAATCATTTCTTTAAACAGATATTAAAATTAGTCTGCCACTATAATCCTGGCATCCACTGCTATAGCTCCATCGCGATATGCAAATACAGGATTAAGGTCCAGTTCTTTGATCTGGGGCTTTTGTTCTACCAACTGAGCTACTTTCAATATCATCTCCTCCAAATAACTGGTGTCCGCCGGCTCTGAACCGCGAAAACCCTTCAAGAGAGCGTAGCCCTTAATTTCCTTTATCATATCGGATGCATCCTGTCGGGTCATGGGCGTAAGCTTAAAAGAAACATCTTTCATGAGTTCTACCCAAACGCCGCCCAAACCAAACATCAAGACCGGCCCGAACTGTTTGTCCTCGTACATACCGATGATGACCTCTAACCCGGGTCTCGCCATTTTCTGCACCGACATCCCCTGAATGCCGGCTTGAGGATATTTTGCTCGAATAGACTCTAAGATAGCGTCATAAGCCTCAGCCACTTCGCCCTGTGTTTGTAACTTCAGTTTGACCCCTCCGGCATCGCTTTTGTGGGCTACATCCGAAGAAACGATTTTGAGAACGACCGGATAGCCCAGTCTTTCGCTGATCGCCACTGCTTCATCCTTGGTCCGAGCTAGCTCAGTAGCCGTAGCATTGATGCCAGCCTCCAGTAACATTCGTTTCGAATCTACTTCACTCAGTAACACGTCCTCACCTCTTAATACCCTTAGCCGGATGAACCAGATTAAACTTCTTAAAGGTTACTTACCAGCCATTACGAGCCAATAGTCGACCGTATTCACTCTGTTTCGATTGGACAGCCTCAATCTGCTCTTGGGAAAACCATTTCCGCAGATCCACCAGATCAACCGGATGATGGGGTCTTTTCGAACGTTTCTTTTTCGCCCAAGGAATAGTGGCATCAATAGCCAATCCACCCTCGGCCATTCCATCCGGTGAGAGATCCAAGGCCGGAACCAGACCAAACCCCATGGCCCCATGGAACCCTTTAAAAAAGTTGGTCTCAATATTGGCTCTGGTCATTATGGCCCAGAGCAAATCATCCGTATTATGAATATCCACATCCTCATCAACAGCGATAGCCCACCGCACATGCCCAGCCCCTAAGGAGACCATTAGTATGTTCCTTTGAAGGCCTTCGTCTGTTCCTTTTCTCTTGCGAACCTGGTAAACCACGCCGCCGCCGTGTTTGAACGACAACGGAATGTTTACATCAATAACCAGCCCGGGCGAAATACGTTGAGCCAGTTCGTAAAAACAGGCCTCTCTTAACGGATTGGAAGCATAATCCATCTCAAAGGAATGGGCCAGAAAGCTATAAAAGATGGGATTTTTTCGATGAGTTATGGCGGTCACCTGAAATTTATTGCCCCGGGTCGCTGTTCCCATATATCCAAAAAATTCAGGGAAGTAAGGCGTTACGCGAGGTTTTCCAACCCGCTCGGCCTCCTCGGTTTCCAAAATCTTTTCGGGCAACAACTTCCCCTCGATGACCCATTCCGAATTGGCTATCGCGTAGGCCTCTACGGTTTTGGCTTTACAGATTTCGATGGGCGAACCCTGCAGCGCACCGGCTATCCCGATCTCGTCCACCGTTTCGTAGGGCAGGATCGTATGAACAGTCATCGGCGCCGCCGCCATAACAACCGCAGGCGGAACGTTAATACTGATCGTCATCGGGATCTCTTCTCCGCGATGATGTACATCACGGAAATACCCTAAGTGACTGTCCAACCATATATTGATTGCGGCCCAATCCTTCCCGCGGAATAATATTCTTTTGTAGGTCAGGTCGGTTCCCCCGTTGGGCGGGATTCCGATCGTAGCAATGACGCCACTGCCCAAGATGCGTCCGGCATCATCGGCCGTATGCTGGATCATCGGCAGGGTAGCCATCACATCAATGTCATTGGTGATAACCACTTCTTGACAGGGGGCATCTTCCACCACCTTGGGCGGTATCGGACGCTTCATCCGCTCGAGGAATTTAAATTTCAATTGCTTGGGATCAGCTACATCAAACAGATCGGCCACACGCTCTCTCCGCGAGAAAACGTTGCCTAAAATCTCCACACCGGGGTAGCCTTTAATATTCTCAAAGAGAATGGCCGGACCATCTTCCAGAGCCTTCTGGATGCCGGAGACCTCGAGGACGGGATCAACCTCCGTAGTCGTGGTAATCAAATCCTTCTTCTTCTTAAGATATTCTATGGTGCTTCTCATGCTGCTGATGTCTTTTTCCATCATAAATCACTCCCTAATCTTTAGTGTTGATCAAACCGTCTCTATATCTCTTTTGAGAACCTCCCTAATAATCTTACCTCTTATTTATCATAATAAATGAAACAGTTTAGCTTTTTAATATCATAGATCAATCCTCCTCAAGCCCCCTTTTCTAAAGGGAGGAGTTCTGATAAAGCCGAACTCCTCCCTTTGAGAAAAACCATCCCAACCGCAAGCAGCGGAATATTAACCTGAGGGTTCCGTGGTCCTACCCGCAGCGAACTGCTTTGAATACAACCTGAAGCGATTTAAAAAATACTTATGCACACAGCAAAATTGATACTATCGTTTCTTAGGTATCCGGTATGTGGTTGTCGACATCCAATCAGAAACTGGTTCGACATATCCATCCTTAACAACTTTCCAATATCTTACATGCAGCGGTCCTGTATGTTCGCCGGGAGAATAGGTAATGGGCCATGTTAAACCCATCCCATCGAAATTTTTTATCCGATCGAGGCCGTTCTTTATGGCTTCGCCGTTGATTTTGTCCGGAGTCACCGTGTCCAAAGCAAGGCGGATGCCTTCCGCAATAACCATTCCCGACAACAGGCCGTTTAGATACATATCATTGGGTCTCTGATTCGGGTGTTTTTTCGCCCAAAGTTCCCTGGCCAATTTCAGCCCGGGGGAAGCTTCAATTTTGGGATTTTCAGACATGGGCTCAAAGAAATACTCGCCTTGGTACCCCTCTGCCAATTCAGCACCACCCACGGCGATTACGTCGCCCAATGTAGATGCGGCACATTGCGTTAAAGGAATATTCAGTTTCATCGCTCTTGCAGAGTTAAGCACAACAACTGATCCAGTAGCAGATGATGAAACAAAAATCGCCTTGGCTCCACCATTTTTTATACGTAATAATTGAGGACTGGCATCGGTGGTTCCTTTGGGAATCGTCTCACGGACCAATTTGATCCCCTGCTCTTTTACAAAGGTATCTATATCCCACACGCTCAGGGGAACAAATGGCTCGTCGGTTTCTATACTTCCAAGCACAAGAGTTCCGCCGGGTTTTCCTGCCTTTTCCCAATCTTTCTTCAACCAGACGATCCAAGTACGAATCATATTCGCAACACCGGAATGGTAATTGCCATACGCCCAATCCGACCAAGGGCTTGCGATACCATGTGAGCCTGTTACGAGAGGAATCTTGGCAGATTCGTAATCCTGCAGTAATGCGTCCGAATGGCCGGAAGCACATTGCGTCCAAATATCCATACCTTGCCCAAGAAGCCTGGAAAAACCGTCCTTTGCTTTTGCAGCGACATATTGAGAATCGTATGAAAGAACATTAGCCTTCGCTGTTCCAGTTTTACCAACAATTCCTCCCTTGGTCTCATTAAGATGGTCAAGATAATCTCTTACTCCTGATTGGCACATCATGTGTGTTATACTGGTAGGGCCCGTCATAGCGCTAATCATACCGACGACGACTTCACTAACAGGTTTCTGCGCCCAACTTACCGAAGGCGGTAATGTTATCATTCCCGCCACAATCAAAAAAGAAATGAACAAGAACGTTTTCGTTTTCATATCAACCTCCTTCTGGTAGTTTTCTGCATTTTATTCGAATGATAACCCTTCAATTGCCCGCTGGATTGCCCTGCCCTCTGGATGAATCCCTCCTTTCTTAGTAACCAAAAGGCCATAATCTATAATATGCCTTGATTATTCCCCAACGGTGTGCCAGTCCTCTAGGTTCAAATATCAAAAAGACTATAGCCACTGCGCCAATTATAAACAATAGCAGACCACTGCCAGCCCCAATGGGAAAAAAAGTCAATGTCTTTTCCGCAATAGGCCCTATGACAAAGATCAATTCTTTTAAGATCGTTATTAATAGTACACCAAAGATGGTACCTTCAATACTGCCTAACCCACCTACGATGATCATTACCACATACCATATTGAGTCTTGTAGAGTAAAAGATTCCAGTTGCGCCCACATCATAAAGTGTACCAGCAAAGCTCCTGCTACACCGGCATAGAAGGTACAAATAGCAAAGGCCAGGAGTTTGTAACGGAAAATATTGATACCCATGGCTTCAGCCGCTTTATCGTTGTCCCTTATGGCTATGAAGGCTCGCCCCAGTCCTGTCCTCATCATGTTTTTAGCAAAGAAAGTCATCACCACAGTGAAAGACATAGCAATATAGTAGAATTTTTCAGGGGTATTAAAAACAAAATTTCCCACCTCTATGGGTTCGATATTGAATCCAGCGGACGTTATTGGAAGACCAAAGAGGGCAATCCAGGTAAGAATAACCTGAGCTCCCAGTGTGGTCAAGGCCAAGTATAAACCTCTTAATCGGACCGAGGGTATACCAAAAAAAATTCCGACCATAGCGGCAGCGAGTCCCGCAGGGATAACAGAAACCCAGAATGACCAGCCCAGATGAATGGATATTAAACCCGACGTAAAAGCCCCAACCATTACAAACGCAGATTGACCAATGTTGAGCTGCCCGCAATATCCCGTTAATATATTGAGCCCAAGACAAATAATAGTCGTGATTCCAACCCCAATTAATAGCCTCAACACATAAGTACTATTGAGGAAAGGAATATGAGGCGCAGCAAAAAGGAACACCAAAAAGACAACTGATAGTACCCATTGTGTCTTTGTTTTGATAATTCGCATATCTTTTTTGTAGCTATCAGAATAAATGCCGCTCGGAGGATAATAGGATGTATATGCCATTTTGCTAAACCCTTTCTATTTCTTCAAGACCAAAAAAACCATAAGGTCTAAATATCATGACTACGATTAAGATCATATAGGAAGCTGGTACGCCCGCGGCTTGTCCCAAATACCCGGAGACAATGCTTTCACTTAGCCCGATCAGCAACCCACCCAGAATAGCCCCCCCAGGGGATTCAAGACCACCGATGAAAGCTGCAGGTATGGCCAATAGTCCAATATGACTTAGAGACAGTTGAAATCCAAGAGTACTCCCCAATAGGATTCCACCTAACGCTGCAAAAATACCGGAAATCCCCCAGCATATAGTAAGGATTCTCTTTACGCTAATCCCCATGCTTTGCATTACCTGATGGCCTTCGGCAACCCCTCTCATCGCCAGCCCAAGTTGGGTAAAGCGGAAAAAAAGGATCAGGGCAAGCATGGGTCCCAAAGCAAGTCCAAAGGCATAGAGGTTTTCTGTCGTTAAAACAATTTTACCTACCCTCAAGGAATGTCTGGGAAAAAGGGTTATTTGTTCTAAAGGATAAGTACCCCAAATTATCGAGATAAGTCCCTCTAAAACCAGGGAAAGAAAAATGGTGACCGTTATCATCGAGAGCAATGGTTGTCCGATTAACGGTCGTAAGGTGAAACGTTCTATAAGAACACCCATTATATATGCTGTGGGTATAGCAAGCATGAAAGAGAAAAAAAGATTGAGTCCCAAATATCCCTTAAAAAACCAGAAAATGTATGCCCCAAATAGCAACATATATCCCTGAGAAAAATTAAGCACCTTAGAGCTCTTATAGATAAGAACAAAACCAATAGCGACGAGGCCATAAATAGATCCATTCATTAAGCCTGAGACAACTATCGAACTTAAAAATTCCATTTGGAATACCTCCCCCAAAAAATCGGGCTGATAAGACATCAACTGTGAATTATTCTTGTTTGGCAAATTATAAAACGGTCCAACATTTCCTTATTACAACCACCTTTTTCTTCTTTTGTAGTGTTTTACTTCACGATAGCTCTTTTTCTCTCCAAGCTTGCTGAGTCCCAGATAGAATTCCTTGATGTCCTCGTTTTCAGCCAACTTAGAAGAAGGTCCATCCAGGACTACCCTGCCATTCTCCATGACATAACAATATTCACTGATGGAAAGAGCGGCCCTTGCATTCTGCTCAACAATAAGTATGCAATTTTTCTCCTCCATATTGAATCTCTTGATCATGGCGTATATTTCATCCACAATCAGTGGAGCAAGCCCCATAGAGGGTTCATCAAGTAACATAATCTTTGGATGCGCCATCATGGCCCGTCCCATTGTCAGCATCTGTTGTTCCCCCCCAGACAAATAACCACTGACGGAATTATGAAGTTTTCTTAATTTTGGAAAGTAATCATAGACCATGTCTATATCTTTCTTAACGTTGTTATTTTTAAGAATATATCCCCCCAGACGAAGATTTTCCTCAACGGTGAGATGCTCCAGAACCTTCCTTCCTTCCATAACCTGGATAATGCCCTTTTTAGCAATTTGCTCCGGGCCCATCTTGTCTATCCTTTCGCCATCATATTCAATGGTGCCCGCAGTGACTTCCCCAAGCTCCGTGTGAAGTAGTCCTGAGATAGCTTTGAGGGTTGTCGTTTTACCGGCGCCGTTGCTCCCTAATAGAGCAACAATAGTGCCATCATGGATCTCAAGGGATACCCCCCGCAATACCAAAATTACGCTAACATACTTTACCTCAACGTTACTCAGCTTCAGCACTTCTTCCTCCTCACATGGCATTTGATAGGATGGAATACTAAATTAATCATTTAAGATAGTTTGAATTCCGTCCGTAGTTCTTTATCTCAATTTATACCCTCCATTTTCTCATAAACCGATCGAATTTTTAGATTAGTTTCCACCATTGCTTTTCTCCCATCTCTATATTTGACTTCGGTTACCACCGGCATTTCCATTTTGTTGCCGTAGATGGCTTCGATCAAATCCTTATAGCGCTCTTGTAAAAATGATCTCCGCAGCTTTCTTGTCCTAGTAAGCTCCCCTTCATCAGCGTCAAACTCTTTATGAAGTATAACATACTTCTTAATTCTCGATTCCTCTGGAAGGGTATTGTTAACCCTTACCAAATCTTTTCTTAATAGGTTGCTTACCTCTTCCCTCTGAGAGAGGTCCACAAAAGTCGTATAACTCAACTGGTTAGATTCAGCCCACTTCCCGACACTTTCAAAATCCATATTTATTATAACGCATAGATAACATTTATCTTTGCCGCCAATACCGATAATTTCTTGTATAAACCTGCTAAACTTGAGCTTGCCCTCAATATAGGCGGGTGCGTACTTGTGTCCGGTACTCAGTTCATCCAAATTTGCAATTCTATCTAAGTAGAAAAGATGTTTTCTTTCATTTATATATCCCGAATCTCCCGTATGAAACCAACCATCTCTAATTGCCTCTTTAGTTTTTTTATCATCTTTGTAATAGCCCGAGAAAATACCTTCGCCCCTAATCATAATTTCCGCCTCTTCGGACACTTTTATCTCAACACCTTCAAATACCCTGCCCACACTATCATTATCAATATCGTCCAGAGAGTGCATGCTTATCACACCAGCCTCTGTACTTCCATAGACTTGTTCAAGATTAATACCCAAAGCCTGAAAATATCTAAAGAAGTCTGGGCTCAGAAAAGCACTCCCGGTAACAGGATATTTCGTATTGCTTAGTCCAAGTTTATCTCTAAGTGGAGCAAACACAAGTTTATCTCCCAACTTATTGAGTAATTTTAACCCAAGGGGTACAGGTTTTTTTGCGGACTTTAAATCCGTTACTTTGTAACCTATAGACAGGAATGTATTATAAAAAAATCTCTTAAGCCAATCCGCGTCGTTTATACGCATTTGCGTCGTAGAAGCAATACTTTGCCATTGACGCGGAGTGACGAGAATAAATCGCGGAGATATTTCCCTATAATCGTGCATCAAGGTTTCAGGTTCCTCGGGAAAGTTTATTATCACTCCGCTGATGTAATTATATCCAGAAAACCAAGCATGGAATACGGAGGCGGCGGCTAACGTTGTAATGACATCTTGACCAGTCTCAACGGGAGCAGCTTCCTGCATTCTTTTTGCAGAGGTTATTATAGTTTTATGCGTCAGTATCGCCCCCTTTGGCAAACCGCTCGTTCCCGAGGTATAACACATTTGAGCAACATCGGTTCCCTTACCACTCGCAACTAACTCTTCGAAACATCCCGGGCGTGCAGCTGAAACACCTTTTCCAATTTCCATCAAATTTTCATAACTCATCAGGATAGGATCTTTATAATTATGCATACCCCTGCTATCCCAATAGATCACCTTTTCCACCGCCGGAACATCGTTTTGTATTTCGAGTAGCTTGTCAACTTGCTCCTGATCTTCAGTAAAGACAAACTTGGCATCGGAGTGATTAACGATATAGGTAACTTCAGATGGAATCGAATCACTCCACATCGCCACGACAGTCCCTCCCGCCGCCTGTATTGCCACCTCGGCGATAAAACCTTCCGGCTCGTCATCTCCTATGATTGCAACCTTATCTCCAGGTTTTAAGCCCATATTGATTAAACCCAAACTCAAACGCTCTGTCATTTGATAGCAATCTTTCCAGGTATAATTTTGCCAAATACCAAAGATCTTTCTTCGAAGGGCTACCCGGTCACCCCATATTTTCGCATTTCTAATTAAATACTTAGGGTAGGTGTCTAATTCTGATAACATTATGCCCCTCCATTAATAACTTATTTCTCTCCCAAATAGGCCTTGATAACTCTGTCATTTTTCTTAATTTCATCAGGAACACCCTCAGCAATCTTGGTTCCGAAATCAAAGACAATAATTCTATCGGATATATCCATAACGATATCCATATCATGCTCAACGAGAATAATGGTTGTTCCCTGCTCTTCATTAATATCCAGGACGAATCTCACAATATCCTCTTTCTCTTCCAGGTTCATCCCCGCCGTTGGCTCATCTAAAAGAATTATCTTGGGCTCCAAAGCAAGGGCTCTACCTAACTCTACCCTTTTTCGTTGGCCGTAGGGAAGAATCCCTACAGGTTGCTTCCTTATCGCTTCCATTTCAAGAAAATCGATAATATCCTCAACAATTTTTCTTTCTTTGATCTCCTCTTGTTGACATGGCCCAAAGTATAAGCAATTTGATAATAAATTTTTCTTCAGGTAGATATGTCTTGCCGCAAGTAAATTATCCAAAACGGATAAACCGGTGAACAGTTCAATATTCTGGAAGGTTCTTGCAAGCCCAAGAGCACAAACTTTGTGCGGAGGAAGGCCAATAATATTCTGACCTTCAAAATATATATTCCCCTGTGAGGGACGGTAAAAACCAGTAACCGAATTGATGATGCAGGTCTTTCCTGCACCATTAGGTCCGATAATACTTAATATTTCCCCTTTATTTACCTCAAAGCTAATATGTGAAAGGGCAACAACTCCTCCAAAACGCAGGCTAATATCTTCGCATGTGAGAATTGGGATTTCACTCCCCGTCTTCGTTGTCAGCATTGCTTTCCCTCGTATTTTTTAGTATGGATACCATTACAACAATATATTCTCCATGGCTCCTTCGATCACTCCACATTGTGTTCGTTTAGGATTATCCTGTGTTTACTTTCTCCCGAAGAGTTCCTTCGTTCCGTCTTCGAACGAAGGAACGTGCAAGGCCCAATCGCTTACCCGTCTGACTTTTAACATCAAATAGAATATTTCCAATAGATTGTCTTTGTTCAGCATAATTGAATCTCCAAGTAAATGAAGGTTCTTCTGGAACTGAAAATCTTTTTTGGGAGGGCAAAAATGGCGTACGAATCAACGGGGTACAGAAGATCTGTCCTCGTTCGATGGTTTAAAATAGAGTAGACTACCCGTGGCTTACGCCGCTTCATCTTTTTAACCAAAGTTAAAAATTACGCAACCGAACTACCTCTATTGTCTATTGAAGGGAATACCTCAACATTGGAGTCAGAATTTCAACTATCTATCTTTGGCTATGGTTTTTCTTAACTAATTCTATAGCAGCTTATACCTCTCAAAAAAATATTGTAACAAATCTCAGATAGTTCTTCGAGTGTAACGGGTCCTTTAGGGTCATACCAGTACATGATTGAATTGCACATCCCAAACATGGTATAACTAATAGCTTTTATTTTGTCCATCGGTACTTGACCATCAAAGAACTCCAAAAGGACATCCGTTACTATTTGAGTATATTTTTTTTCTTTTACGGCAACGATTTTGAAATATTTCGATGGTAGATTATGGGCATCAATGAGTAGCGCTTTGGCCTCGGGTACATTTTTATTATAAAGTTTTAAATGCCGGAACATGATGAACTGGATCTTTGAAACACTATCGGACATCTCTTTCAATTCTTCCTCTAACCCACTTAACTGGACATCCATATACTTATCTAGAATAAAGTAAAGGATTTCATGCTTATTGGAAAAATAGTGGTAAATGCCTCCTTTGCTTATTTTCGCCGCAGCAGAAATATCCCTCAAACTTGTTTCCAAATACCCTTTTTTCTCAAATAACTTCGAAGCCGCCCTTCCAATAAGGTACGTTTTTTGAGGTTCTTTTTCGTTAAAATTGTTCATTCTCATTTCCATTATCGACTATCTTGGCAACTTCGAAATTTAATCCGGCCAGCCGGATTAATCCGGCCGGCCGGATTATTAATACTACAGATAATTTATTTGTCAAGAAAAAATTATTTTTTTAAAAAAGTTTGTAAAAATGTTGAAAATCAAAGCATAATCGAATAAATAGCCACTAAAAAATGCATCGGAACAAACCCGAGGAGACCATAAAATCCTTGACACATCATATGCAATATAATACTGCACGCGGCAGTAAATATAACCTGAATCTGGCCATTGTTATTTGATACCTGCGTAAGCAAAGAAGTTTTCAAAAAATATTGATGATTTGATGATATTGCATCATAAAAACAGTGGTACGATAAGGATAGGGATGAGTTCCTGGATAAAAGGAAACCCGAGTACAAGGGTAAGTAGGACCGGAAAGTAGTCGATCTTTGGATGGAAAGCGCAGGCGGATGTCCCTTGTCTTGGAGGGATAGATGATTATTAAATGTGCGAGCGGTCTATTAGGCATGCAATCAGGATATAGCGTTTTTGAGGAGGAGGGATACATTGATGGAAAGAGTGGTTATTCTGAGCGGCGTTAGGACGCCAATCGGCGGTTACGGTGGGGCGCTCAAGGATGTGCCCGTGTATCACCTGGGCGGTATTGTTTTGGCCGAAGCGGCCAAACGTGCTAAGGTGGACCCTGTCATGATCGATGACGTGATCATGGGAACTTCGTACCAAAACGGTGAGTGCGCCAACGGAGCACGTATGGCCGTATTGGACGCGGGCTGGCCGGACTCGGTTCCTGGCGTAGTCCTGGACCGGCGCTGCTGTTCGGGGGTGGATGCTGTATTCTTCGGAGCGATGAAGATCCAGACCGGCAACGCTGAGATCGTCGTAGCAGGCGGCATGGACTCGATGAGCCAAGCCGAGTTGTATATCCCGGGGGATGTCAAGTGGGGCCTTGGGGGCAAGCGTCATGAAAAGCACGGATTTATGCCCAAAGGTCACGGGGCGCTTGCGATGTGGGGTATTCCCCTGTACGACCGTATCCAGCGCGCCCGCGTGATGTCGCAGCCGATCAGCCGTTACGGGGAACTGAGCTCAATGATGAGCTGGGCGGAAGAGGCGGCCAAGCGCGAGGGGATCAAACGCGAGGAGGCCGACCGCTGGGCCATCCGGAGCCACCAGCGTGCCATTGCCGCCTGGGACGCGGGAAGGTTCGCCGACGAGATCGTGCCCGTACCGGTTGCGGGGGCCAAAGGAGGCGAGACATCCTTTGCCGTGGATGAGGGTCCGAGACGCGATACGACGTTAGACAAGATCGCGAAACTCAAACCGGTGTATCCAGACGGCGTCTGCACGGCGGCGAACTCCTCGTCGGAGAACGATGGTGCGGCGGCGTTGGTATTGGCCTCGGAGACAAAGGCGAAGGAGCTGGGTGTGGAACCCTTGGGATATTTCCGATCCTGCGCTGTCGCTGCGACGGACCCGACGCTAACCTATCCGGCTGTGCCTGCCTCCGTGGAGAAGGCCCTGAAGAGGGTGGGCATCATGATCGGTGACGTTGACTTGATCGAGATCCAGGAGGCCTTTGCGGTTCAGTGCCTTGCGGACGCTATGATGTGCAGGATCAGCGACGCAGAGATGGACAACAAGGTGAACGTGAACGGCTCGGGAATCTCTTTAGGCCATCCGATCGGGGCGACGGGGGCGATGCGCTTGGTGACTCTCCTTTATGAGATGAAACGCCGCGACGCCCGCTGGGGGCTGGAGACGATCTGTGGCGGCGGCGGGCAGGGGATCTGCGTAATTACAGAGAGAATATGATCTACGCTGCTTTAGACGCATTATTATACTGAATCTTTTTGCTTTTTGACATAATTATTTGATACATTGTGCTATTGCTGAAAGAAAGAGTGAAAATTATGGAAGAACTCTTCTTGGATAACGGACTTGACCATTTCCTCCGTAAGCTTCCCTGTCAAGCAGACAATTGAAAAATAGAATTTCCGGCGTTCTTTGACAAATATTCCGCTGGCGTCAGATCGTCCAGGGAATCATGGGGCCGCTGCTCATTGTATTCGATCATCCAC
>Ga0247841_10000945_pt1 | contig 70997 bp, 78 predicted proteins | sample LaCruzMarch2015__2_FD_192410 | JGI IMG/M metagenome (GOLD analysis project Ga0247841, IMG submission 192410) | Freshwater microbial communities from meromictic Lake La Cruz, Castile-La Mancha, Spain - LaCruzMarch2015_18m | ecosystem: Environmental > Aquatic > Freshwater > Lake | place: Spain... | reverse complement strand
TGTAGAGAAAATTTTTTGTTTCTGGTGTCCGCCGAGGTAGTCCGAGGCGGGTGGCGGGGCGTTTAGTCCTTCATTTTGTCTTGAAAATAAGTTCGAGCAAATGCTATAATAACACCACAAATTTTTAAACACCGAAAGGTGTTTTTAATTTGTGGACCCTAAGTAAGTGCTGGGTATAGCACTTACGTCAGGACTCGAACGGCGGAACGATGTTTTGCTAGAAGACAAAACCGTGAGCCGGTGCCCAGGCAAATTTGAGCGACGGCGAAAATTTAGCCGAGGGAGAGATTCCTGTTAGGTCCACCGCAACGCGCCGTCAGGGGCGACTTTTTTATTTTAATAAAGGTGGTATACTATTTGATAGAAAATATAACAAAAAGGAGATACGATGAGTGTAAAACTGCACGGGAGGTTTTCACGGAGGACTGTTCTTTCAGACAAAAGGGGCCTTTACATCCACTATTGTAATAAAACAAGGATTAGACCGCCGCGGAATAGCCGGATAATACAAGGTATTTCGGTATCCGTGGTTGATGTACGAAGCACTCGCGGAGGAATCAAAGTTTTTACCGATATTAAGAAATGGGAACTATGGAGGGAACGGTGGAGAGCTTAAACACCGGTTCTCAGTCCTACCAAAATTAAAACCCGTCACCACAAAACCTGTTGGAGACGGGTTTTGTTATTTATTATCTAAGGCTAATTGAATGAGATGATCTAGAAAGTCTGGCAAGGAACAACCGACGGCTTTTAAGGATTTTGGCAGAAGTGATTCACCTGTAAGCCCCGGTAAAGTATTTGTTTCCAAAATGTAAATCCCCCGCCTAGGATGAATAATAAAGTCTGAGCGAGAATAATGACGCAAGCCCAAGGCTTTGTGGGCCTCACGCGCCATCTCCTGAATTATTTTCTTTTCCTTTTCCGTAAAATTACCAGGGCAGATTTCTTCTGACCCTCCACCATACTTTGCTCGGTAATCAAAAAATGGCGCATCTGTTGGCTTTCGTATTTCCACCGGCAACAAAGTATAAACTGGCTCATTTCTAAATTTATCCACCACTCCACAGGTGGCCTCTTTACCGGCGATAAATTCTTCAATCAAGGCGGTATCAGAATATTTCAGAGCATCTGTTACTGCCTGCTCCAAATCAGCCATAGTTTTGGCTATTGCTGTCCCAACGGATGATCCACCATTTACCGGCTTTACCACCACTGGCATAGGAAAAGATTTAAATAATTTTGATATTTCGGCCAATATATTACTACCCCTAGAAATAGTTTTATGAAGTGGGGTTTTTAATTTGTTATTTTTATAGGCCTTTTTTGATAATACTTTATTCATACCCACGGCGGAAGCCAGAGCGGTTGAGCCAGTGTACGGAATGGCAAAAGTATCTAAAAGTTTCTGAACCGTGCCATCCTCACCATAAACCCCATGCAAAGCATTAAATATCACGTCAACCTTTTTAAAAACCTTTTCAGGAGCAATAGGAGCACCTAAATAATGCCACACGCCATTTTTATCAATAAAAATATCCAATACCTGATAGCGGTCAGCCAAACTATCCATTACCGATTTACCAGTTTTTAAGGATACTTCATATTCACTAGACGGCCCACCTCGGAGCACTCCCACTTTTTTCTTTGTCATAAAATAAATTATATCATAAAAAATTTTATAAAAAAATGACCCACAACTGCATTACACAGTTGTGGGTCAAACATTACTCAGGAGAGCTTACTTATCAGCCCTCAGAATTCTTGCCCCCTTCATGGCAAAGAAAACTGGATCACGCGAGGTTTTGAAGTTCCTGGCAAACACATACACTTCCAATTTATGTGTTACTTCATTACCTCTTGAATACATTCCACCATTACCATCGCCATAAGTATCAGCAAAGCAATATCGAAATGAAGTCCAGTTGTTCGTATTATTATCAAGTGATACCACATAGTAGAAGGCACCACTTAGTGGTTCAAGCTCCATACTCACCACCTCCCGCCAGCCAATTTCCTCTACAGTAGGATCTGGCGAGATAATACGTTTACTTACTGGAGGATCAACAAATGCAAAAAGGCATGCGACGATAATAAGAAGTCCCGCGAAAAGATATTTAATGAACGCACCCATGATAATCTCCTTTTCAAACTAACCACAACAACATATTGTGATTTAACCTCTGCTGTAAATTATACGCCCAATAATCAAAAAGTCAAGTGTTATTAATACATCGATCTTTTTTGTCTGTGAAAAGCGATAGCAAATCTGTGAGCTTCGTTATTTATTAATAAAATTTCCTTTTTATATCCCGATAGTAAAGTATCAGAATACTTACTACGGGACAGGTTTTTTAACACATTTTCATCACCAATTATTGCTTTGGCTTTATGCTTATCGTCCTTAGTCACCGCCATAATTGGAATATTCTTAACCACGCTTTTAGCAATATTAAACTGAGCTAATCCCCCGTCTACCACTATCAAATCAGCCTTTGGCCAATCCAAATGCCTAATCCTTCTCTCTAAAATCTCTTTTAAGGCGCCAATATCATTACCAACACTATTTTGAATTTTAAACTTACGATAATCAGACTTTTTAAAATTAGATTCTCCATCCGTCAGCTGACGGACCACCATCACACCAACATTATTTGTCCCGGACAAATGAGCCACATCATAGGCTTCAATCCTCATACCTTTCCCTTTCCCCGCCTTAGACAAGGCGGGGTGGTTATTCTGATAACCGGGGCGGTCTGAAGAATCAGAAATCAAGGAAACATCAGAAATATGCTCCAGAGCAAAAATTTGTCTTTTTATTTCCCCCGCTTTTTCATACTCTCGTTTTTTACTTAAGGAAGTCATTTCATTTTTAAGAATAGCCTTAAGGTTTCTAATTTTTCCAGAAAAAATTAACTTTATTTTCCTAATAATTCCAGCATATTCTTTTTTTGTTATACTCCCGTCACAAACCCCAGGACAAAGTCCTAACTGTTTATTGAAACAGGGTTTACCTGAGAGTGGTACGCACCTATCCCGAAATGGAAACATTTTTCTAATTATTTTAAGAGCTTCTTTAAGCTGAGTGGAATTAGTGTATGGTCCGTAGGAAATATTAAATAGGTCAGGACAAACCTCTCCCTCAGGTCCTCGGATATCCTCCCTTGTTAAGAAACAAGTGTCGGCCAGACCATTCGTTCGAGCTTTCTCCCGCCCTATTTTTTTAATATTTCGCCCCCTTATAATTAATACCCTAGGAAAATCTTCTTTGGTAATCACCACATAATTAAAACTCTTATTATCTTTTTCTTTGGTGTTATATTTGGGCTGATATTTTTTAATTAAATTTGCTTCCAGAATAATTGCCTCTAAAACTGACTCAGTTTTAATAAAATCAATTTTGTTGGCTTTATAGAGCATATCCACTAGCAGTGGGCCCCTAGTACTAATCAAGTCATGACTAAAATAGCTCTTCACCCTATCTTTAAGTGAGGTAGCCTTACCAATATACAAAATAGCCTTATTCTGCTTGAAGAAATAGACGCCAGGTGCATCAGGAAGATGATATTCTTTTAGGGCTTGACTTTTAATCATTTATTTGCTATTATACATATGTATCTGTTCTTCGTCAACCTAGTGTAAAAATCAACAAAGGAGTATCTAATGAAGAAGTTTCTGAACTTCCTGAAGTATATGGCAATTGGAATTGTGGTGATAATTTGTTCACCATTCATTACCGCCTGGTTCGTGTTCCTGATCATCTGTCTCCTTTTCCTGATCCCTATCTGCATGTATCAGAAGAGAGGTACTTACTAGTATCTCCACCTTCGCCACAATAGCCTTGGACACACCCGTGTCCAAGGCTATTTCTTTAAATGCTTTTTCAAATATCTTCCAGTGTGTGACTTTACACTATTAGCAATATCCTCTGGTGTCCCTTTAGCCACCACCTCTCCCCCTTTATCACCACCTTCCGGCCCTATATCAATAACATAATCCGCGCTTTTTATAATATCCATATTGTGTTCAATGATCATCACGGTATTTCCCGCCTCAACCAGACGCTCCAAAATTTCAATTAACTTCTTAACATCCTCATAATGTAAACCGATCGTTGGTTCGTCCAAAAGATAAACCGTTTTTTGTAGGTGTGGCTTATAAAGCTCTGAAGAAATCTTCACTCGCTGTGCTTCCCCACCTGACAAGGTGGTGGCACTCTGACCAAGCTTAAGATAGCCTAATCCGACATCCTGCAAGGTCTTTAACCTGTCATAAATAGCCGGTAAATCCTGGAAAAATGGTATTGATTCCTCCACGGTCATTTCCAATACCTCATAAATATTTTTCTTTTTATATTTAATTTCTAGAGTTTCCTTGGTAAACCTCTTTCCATTACAAACATCACAGGGAACATAAACGGTTGGTAAAAAATGCATTTCTACTTCTATCATTCCGTTTCCTTCACAGGCCTCACAGCGTCCCCCCTTCACGTTGAAAGAAAAACGGTTTGACTTCCAGCCTCTGGCCTTAGCCTCAGTGCTCATAGCGAACATATCACGAATAAAGGACCAGGCACCGGTATAAGTGGCGGGGTTTGAACGAGGAGTTCGGCCAATTGGTGACTGATCAATCAAAATCACCCGGCTAACATATTCTGTTCCACTAAAACTTTTACAATTAAATATTTCGTTAGTCCTGTGGCGCCTAGTAAGCCTAGCATCTAAATTTTTATTAATAATCTCATAGACAAAAGAGGACTTACCGGAACCAGACACGCCGGTTACACAGACCATTTTACCTAAGGGGACATCAACATTTAAATTTTTAATGTTAAAAATATTTCCCCCGCGAATTTTTAAGGCTCCCTTTTCCGTGCTACGTCTTTTTTGTGGAACAGCTATCACCTTATCCCCCCTTAAATAATCCAAAGTGACAGACTCTGAAGAGTTAGTCTTGGCCGTCAGAAGCTCATCTAAATACCCAGCCACGACAATTTTTCCTCCATGTATACCCGCCCCCGGACCAATATCTACAATATAATCTGAGGAATAAATAGTATCCTCATCATGCTCCACCACAATAATAGTATTACCAAGGTCACGTAAATCAGTCAGGGTTTTGACCAGGCGATCATTATCCCTGGCATGCAAGCCAATGGTTGGCTCATCTAACACATATAGGGCACCCACCAAACCCGAGCCTAGCTGTGAGGCCAATCTGATTCTCTGAGCCTCTCCCCCAGACAGAGTATGCGCCCGGCGACTTAGGGATAAATATTCAATACCCACATCAATCATAAATTTCAAACGGTCATCAATTTCCTTAATAACCACACTAGAAATTTCCTTTTCTAATTCAGTTAATTTAATATTATCAAAAAATATTTTAGCATCAGTGATAGACAAAGCGGTTAAGTCCACAATATTTTTACCATTTAAAAGCACGTGTAGAGCTTCCTCACGTAAACGTGCGCCCTGACATTTTTCACAAGTTTCCTCCCCAAAAAAATGTTTTGTGCCCAATCCATTACATTCAGGACAGGCCCCGTATGGGGAGTTGAATGAAAATAACCTTGGCTCAATTTCTGGATAAGAATAACCGTCATAGGGACACATAAATTTGACGGACATCATTTTTTCCTCACCGTTTGTTTCAATTTTAAGTAGGCCCTTACTTTCATCAATTGCTTTTTCTATTGCTTCACTGAGTCTTTCCTTGGTGGCAAGCTTTTTATCCTTTTCCTTAAACTCACTCACATAAAATTCATCAACCAGTACATCAATATTATGTTTTTTTGTTTTAGACAAGATAATTTGATCACGGAGTTTTTTCATCACTCCATCAATTTTTACCCACTCATAGCCCTTACCAAGTAAGTCATAAAGGAGCTGATAATATTCTCCTTTACGCCCCACCACCACCGGAGAAAATATTTTAACCTTAGTATCTGTATACGGCACACCCAAAACTAATTTTGTATCCTTGGTTGAATCAATAGAGGTTACTGATTTAATAATAGTTTCCAAAATTTCCTCATTAGATAATTTTTTAATTTCCCGATTACAGGTCAAACAGTGCGGCCTGCCAATCCTGGCATAAATAATTCTTAAATAATCATATATTTCCGTGATGGTGGCCACGGTGGAGCGAGGGTTATTTGATCTGGATTTCTGATCAATAGCGATAGCGGGTGAAAGACCAGATATCTCATCAACATCCGGCTTCTGCATTTGCTTAAGAAACTGACGGGCATATGATGATAATGATTCAACATAACGCCTTTGACCCTCAGCAAAAATGGTATCAAAAGCTAAAGAACTCTTACCAGAGCCAGAAAGGCCAGTAAAAGCAATCATTTTATTGCGGGGCATCTCTACGGCCACATTTTTAAGATTATGTGTCCTGGCTCCCTTGATGATGATCTTCTCATCGCCATTATCAAATTTTACCTTGGTTTTTTTCATATTTTAAGCTTTTTACGCCAAATGCCCCGGCGATTAACGCTAGGGGTTATGTGCAAATTATATTACTATATTGTGCGAAAAAGGCAAATATTATCTAGAATAAAATTTTAGACGTTTTTTAAGAAAATAAGATATGAGGAAAATAACAATAAAAGCTAGGGTGAATCTATAGGCTGAAATATTTGACTGGAGGGAAACTCCGCTATGAAAGATATCCAGGATTAAGCCAAATAATATAAACTCCGTAAATGATTTTAAATAAAAAAGAATAAACAAACCAACTAATACTGAGACCTCCCACGGAAGCATTATGATCACCAACAGTAATATAATATCCAAAAGTATTCTTTTCATGTTATTTATTATTAATAATTTCAACAAAACTTAGCTCCGAAATGTTAACTGGGCTTTTAAAAAAGACCGTTTGAAATGAATCCTTATCCTTAAAATTTACTTTCTCCACCACCCCAAAAACATTTGAGGTAATGGAAGGAATAACAATCACATCCCCTTCCTTAACCTCTACTTCCCGGGGAAGAAAAATATTAAAATTGCCCCCACCAATACCCACCGCTTCAACGCTTATGGAACTTGCCCCAAGGACAACGGAAAGCTTTCTTCCGGGAGTTGAATACAGGATAATTTTTACCGTTGAGGGGAAAACCTCACTTACTTCACCAATAAATACATTGGAATTTGCCACTACCTTATCTCCCACCTTAATGCCATAATCCTCCCCTATATCCACGATCAGCATGTCGTAAGGCGTTTGTGGTGGTTTTACTAAAACTGAGGCTAAAATACTTTTTAGCTTTGTATCCTCACGATTAAGCAAACTCTTCAGGGCCTCATTTTCATTTTGCAGGGTCTCATTTATTGATAATAAGTTTCCAGCCATAAATAATTTCTGTTCTATAGCCACCCGCTCACCAATTAAAACTTGCTTTGATTTAAAATATTCAAAAAAACTTGAGTTTAAAATAGAATTCTCAAATTTCCAAAGTGGTTCCGCCATATAAAACATTACTCGTTTTATAGGTCCACTAGCTATAATTAAAATTCCCAATACCACTATAACAATAGTGAGTAGAGCTTTATTTCTCAGATTCCGACGGCGATCCTCGTAGTTACTGCTTTTTAGGGGGTAATTCATCTTTATTTTCAATTAATACCTCTCTATAATCCTCTAGATTTTCTAGAATTATACCGGTTCCTCTTGCAATAGCAGTCAATGGATCACTGGCAATATAAATAGGTATTTTTAATTCCTCGTGTAAAAGAATATCTAACCCCTTAATCAAGGCGCCACCACCGACTAAATATATTCCTCGCTGCATCACATCAGAAACAATTTCTGGTGGAGTAGTTTCCAACACCTCCTTCACTGTATCGACAAGAGTTGAAACTGACTGGGCCATGGCCTCACGGATATCCCCATCAGTAATAATCACCTCTCTAGGTAGACCAGTTACCAGGTCACGTCCCTTAACGGAAACCTCCATGGACTGTTCCGGCATAACTGAGCCAATATTTATTTTTATATCTTCAGCGGTTTTTTCTCCAATTAAAATTTTAAACTCCCCACGAATATAAGCAATGATATCATTATTTAATTTATCACCGGCAATCCGTAAATTCTTTGACTTTACAATTCCACTTAGGGAGATAACGGCAATATCAGACGTTCCGCCACCAATATCTACCACCATACTACCAACTGGACTTTTAATTGGTAAACGAATACCAATAGCCCCCGCCATCGGCTCTTCAACAATATAAACCTCTCTAGCACCAGCATTTCTAGTAGCGTCACGAACCGCCCTGATCTCCACATTGGTCACACCTGAGGGCACACCAACAACAACCCGAGGTCCAAGTGGTTTAGGTGAAAGCTCTTCCGCCTTTTTTATCAAATAGGCAATCATTTCTTCAGTCACTTCAAAATCTGAAATCACACCGTCAACCAGGGGTCTCACTGCCACAATATGGGGAGGAGTTCGGCCAAGCATGGCCTTGGCCTGAGTACCTACGGCCACCACTTGTCCGGTCTTTTGGTTCAGGGCCACCACTGATGGTTCATTAACTACAATCCCCTTACCAGCTAAATAAACCAGGGTGTTTGCCGTTCCTAAATCAATGCCAATATCATTGGAAAAGCGCCTATATATATTATCTCTTATTTTATCAAAAAAATCAGACATCTTATTTATACTTTTTTACAAGGCCAACCAAATCCTTCTCCTTAATCATACTCACCTTACCACCATTTCTTTCCTTGACTTCAACTTCCCCTTTCTCTAAATTTTTATCACTAATAATAAATCTTAGAGGAATTCCAAACAAATCTGAATCAGCAAACTTTTCTCCGGCTCTTGTCTCCCTATCATCACACAATACCTCGATATTATTTTTTTGCAAATCCGCATAGATTTTATCCGTAATCTTTTTAGCTTCTTCACTAGAGCCAATATTTAATAGGTGAACAGTAAAAGGAGCAATGGACATTGGCCACACAATACCAGCCTCATCAGCCAAGCACTCCACTATTGTTCCCATCACTCGGCTGGGACCAATACCATAACAACCCATAATTACTTTTTGTTTTACTCCCTTTTCATCTGGATAAGACAGGTCTAGGGCATCAGAAAACTTGGTGCCTAGATTAAAAATATTACCCACCTCAATTGCTTTTTCTTCTCGTAATTTTTTATTACTACACTCCGGACAGACGTTCTGTTCCTTTATTAATTCCTTATTTACCGCTAATTTACAACCATCACAAATATAAATAATATCCTCACCGGCTGGGGAAATAGTCTGGAATTCATGGGAGTACTTACTAAATGTTCCACCGGAAGCAAAAGTAATAAAGGTTCGGTCACCCAAGCCTAAACGTTCAAAAATACGAATATAAACCTTCTTCATTTTTTCATAAAAAGCCGCGTGCTCAGCCAAATCTCTAGAGAAAGAATACATATCCTTCATCAAAAATTCTCGGCCGCGCATAATACCACTTTTGGCCCGGACTTCATTTCTAAATTTAGTTTGAATTTGATAAGGATAAATAGGTAGATCCTTATAAGAGCGAATATGATTTTTTAATAAAGTGGTCAGTGGTTCTTCATGAGTAGTACTCAAACCAAGCTCTGTTCCATTTTTTAATTTTGTTTTAAACCAAATGTCATATACTTCATCATCCCAACGGTTTGTTTTCTCCCAGGGAGTTTTATCCTGAAGAGCGGTTAACGCCACTTCCTGTCCACCAACGGCGTTCATCTCCTCTCGAATAATATTACTTATCTTATTTAACACCCGGAGACCTAATGGCAAAAAATCATAAACTCCAGCCATTTCCTTATTAATAAAACCACCCTTGATCAAAAGCTGAGCATTCTTAGAAACCTCATCCTTTGGGGCCTCTTTACGAGTCTTGGTAAAAAGTTTTGATTGATACATAAAGGTATATTAACCTATAATCGTTATTTTTGAAATGATTGACTAAATTTCTATATTATGCTATACTTGCAAAGGATTCAGTTAAGTTACTAATAATAAAAAACTAGCTAGGCTAGTAAGGAGAAGGAAGTAATGCATCAGAAGGAAAGTGTTCTAGCTGTCTGCGTTCCGGAATTCAAACCAATCGTCCACGTTGTTCGAGAGGTAATTAACGCTCTCGAGCTTAAGGAATTTGCCCACCTCCATTTACCTACTGAGGACGGCGCCTTCCGCTCACACCATAAGACCATCCTGGCGGTAGCTCAGGAAATTGTCTCAGACGACCAAATCTGGGATAGGTTGAGAAATGCCAATTCGTTTCGTGGTCTTCCCCGTAAGGTGGGAGACTACAGACAAATACTCGCCCGCCAATTGGAGAGGGTGTGCGGTATGTCCTGAGGACTGCCAACAAAAATAGCCTGTCGATCATGAGATCGACAGGCTATTATATTTTATAAATTAGAAAAATTTCATAATGTCTCGGTAGGTAATAACTAGCATCAAGGTAATAAGAAGGAAGAAGCCAATAGTATTTAAGGTATTAGCAATTTGCGGTTTTATTGGCCGTCTAATAATGGCCTCAATAATTACAAAGAGGACACGACCACCATCTAGGGCTGGAAATGGTATAAGATTTATTACCGCAAGATTAAGTGATATAAAGGCCACAAAACCCAGGAAATAAGCGAAACCAAAATGCGCCGCATCCCCCACTAGGCCCACAATTCCCACTGGTCCTGAGACCTGAGAAAAATCACCTTGACCTTTAACCGCCTTGAATAAGAAACCTCCCAGACCAACGGCAACTTGTTTAAAGGTATTAAGTGTTAATTTTCCTCCTTCCCATAATGCCATGAATGGATTTAATTTTACCACCCCAACATTTTCCATATAAATACCAATTACTTTTTTACTAGAGGTAGTTCCCACTGTTGTCTCGACAATGGTACTCTTACTAATATTTCTAATATTAATAATATCCCCAGGTCTAATCAGATCAAAATTTTCTGATGGGACATAAGTTATTCCAGCTAATTTGTAATTAGTATAACCATATTTAATGGCAATCATATTGAGCGTATCGCCTAGCTGTACTTCATATGCAGTTGCTTCAACCATCACAGAGGATGTTGAAATAATTGAATCACTCCCGGGTTTTGCAAAAACCGTAAACACCTCACTATTCCTTTTATAAACAATCTCCAACGGTGTATCTCCACTATTTGAAATTGCCTCCTGAACCTGGGCGATAGAAAGATCCTTTGGGTTGTCTGTTCCATATTGCTTGCCGCTGGAAATAATTTTTACCAAACCATCACCAGCTAATAAACCAATTTTTTGAGCAACAGAGTTTGGCATAACTTGAGTAATAATTACCCTTGGATCAGTCACATAGTTTTTATATTTTGCAGCCCCTTCCCCCACTGGTATTAGGGATCCAAACATAAAAGAAATAGAGATTAAAATCCAGGCAAATATAATATTAAAAATCACACCAGAAAGTAGCACACAAGCCTGCTTCCACTTTTTAGCATTAACAAAACTGCGCGCACTATCCGCACCAGTCATGGATTCATCATCTGGGTTCTCTCCAAAGATTTTTACGTACCCGCCAAATGGAATCAAATTCAATATATATTTTGTCTCCCCCCACACCCAGCTAATAATCTTTGGTGGAAAGCCAATAGCAAATTCATCAACTCTAATGCCAGATTTTTTAGCTACCAAAAAATGTCCAAGTTCATGAACAAAAATCAAAATTGCTAAAACAACTAGGAATAATATTATCGTCATTAGGAATATACCTTATAATTAACCAGTTATTTCTTTCTGCTTCTTACTATAGAGATCCTCGAGTGCCTTATTACCCGCATCTACCAATTTTTGCATGTCACTCTTAAATCTAAATTTATCATCCTCGCCCATACCCCCAGCTTTTTCCTTAACATCAATGTCCTTCACCACTTCATCTCGCACATTTCTCAGGGTAATTTTACCATGCTCTAATTTCTCCTTGGCAATTTTAATAAGCATTTCTCGTCTTTCACTAGTTAAATCAGGGAAGAAAACCCGCACCCCCTTTTCATCTGTTTTTAGGGAAACACCAGGATTAGCCAAGGAAATAGCCTTTTCCACCGCCTTAACTTGTGAGGCATCCCACGGTGTCACCAATAATGATTTAGCGTCCGCAATAGACACAGCACCAACCTGAATAATGGGCATTCTCTGGCCATAACTCTCTACTTGTATTCCGTCTAGTAACTGAGGTGAAGCCATACCGGTTCTAATGCTGGTATATTCTTTCTTCATCCAATCTTCTGTTTCCTTAATTTTGCTCTTTAATTTTGTAAAATCGTATTGCATTTTATTATTTTAGGAGGGAGGAAATGTTTGATTTTAAAATGTCTGGCCGAGACTTCCGAGCGAGGAAACCCGAGGACTTTTAAAATTAAACATTTCCTTCCTCTGTGTTATTAAACTAATATACCCTATTATAGCACAAGTGCTAGGTGTTCCAAAATCACTTTCATTGATGGAGATTCATCATTGGCATAGCTGATAGCCTTCTCTACATCCTCAATAGCTAAAAGACTTTTCCCTCGCCCATCAGAAACTTTTTTAAGCTTCCAATTGTTCTTTATAACCTTTTCCAGATCTTTTATAAATAAAATGGCATCAGACTTGTTTAAATTCTCCTCCTTAATATCCTTTACAATTTTAGATATAATATTTTGTCTTTTGCCTATTTTGGCATCAAGAAACTCCTCGGCGGACAAAATAGAATTGGGATTAACATTTATATTTCGGCTAATAATCAACCGGGACTTAAAGGTGGCGAGTAGCCCAGTGGCCTCTGGTAAAACAAGGAAAAATACTGTATCAGCGCGGGGCTCTTCAAAAATTTTTAGTAATGAATTTTGAGCGTCCTTGGTTATAGAGTTAGCAAAAATAACAAAAACTTTTTTATCATATTTTACCGGCTTATTTAGATGAGCCTCATTTAACGCCCGGCTGTCAGCGATTTTAAAAACATTAAAACTTTCCTGCCTAAAATCTGGATTGCCAGTAATAGGAAATTTTAGGTCCTTTGTTAAAAAAGTGAGGAGTTCCTTTTTTACCTCGGCCCTATCACCCAAAATAGCATAGGCATGATGTAGCCGGCCTGTTTTTATATAGGTATTTCTAATCTGCTTCATAGGACTAACCATTATAGCATAAAAATGGCCTTTTTACCTCTTGGCGATAATAGATTTTTTATAGACGTCCAGGTGCTCCAAAGCAATTCCTGTTCCTTTAGCCACACAATACATCGGATCCTTGGCCACGGTGGCCTTCACTCCGGTTCGGCGGAAAACTAATTCCGCTAGATTTCGTAATTGCGATGAACCCCCGGTCATAATAATCCCGTGATCAATAATATCCGCCGCTAACTCTGGTGGAGTTTCCTGTAATACGTCCTTGATTGCCTTAATCATGTCTCTCAGTTCCTTAGCAATAGCCTTTACGATCTCATTTGTTTTAATTTCAGCCGTTCTTGGCAATCCAGAAAGGAAATCCCGTCCTTTAATAGTCATAACTAATTCCTCCTCCATAGGTACTGCTGAGCCAATATTTATTTTAATTTCTTCGGCTGTTTTATCTCCAATCGCCAGGTTAAAAGTTTTTTTAATATAGTCAGCAATTGCATAATCAATTTTATTTCCAGCACATTTTACTGAAGTAGAGGCCACAATTCCCCCAAGCGAGATCACGGCCACGTCCGTTGTTCCACCACCAATATCAACCACCATATGACCCATCGGCTCCTGAATTGGGATACCAGCACCAATAGCGGCCAAAATAGGTTCCTTCACCACATAGGCACTTTTGGCCCCAGCCTTCATGGCCGCCTCAATCACTGCTCGGCGTTCAGTAGAAGTCACCCCAGCCGGAACGGACACCATTACCTCTGGTTTAAAAAAGTTCCACTTTCCCAATGCTTTATCAATAAAATATCGGAGCATGGCTTCCGTCACCCGGTAATCAGCAATCACACCGTCCTTCATTGGTTGATAGGCAATAATACTATCAGGAGTTTTACCAATCATTTTTTTTGCCTCCGTTCCCACCGCTAAAATTTTATTATCCTGCTCTGAAACGGCCACCACCGAAGGTTCAAAAAGTACAACCCCTTTACCGGGCAAAAACACCAAAGTAGTAGTGGTTCCAAGGTCTATTCCTATTTTTTTAACAAAAAATGACATACGGCTTCACCTCAATATAGCACTTCTTATTTTTTTTACAATCTTATGTTATACTCGATTTATGAATTTTCAGATTGAAGGCGGATATAAGCTATCTGGTAAAATTACCACCAAAACCTCTAAAAATGGGGCGATGGGTATTATTTGTGCCTCCTTATTAAATAAAGGAAAAACCTTAATTAAAAATGTCCCAAAAATTGAGGAAGTTTATAGAATGGTGGAGGTACTGCAAAGCATTGGCGTCTCTGTTCGGTGGGTTAACAATGATCTAGAAATAAGACCGGTCAAAGTTGACCTTAAAAAAATTAACAGTGAATCAGCGGAAAAGACAAGGAGTATAATTATGCTTATTGGTCCCCTGATTCATCATTTTAAAAAGTTTTCTTTACCACAGTCTGGCGGTTGCAAACTGGGCGCCAGAACTGTGAACCCTCACCTTTTTGCTTTAGAAAATTTTGGCGTAAATATTATTTCTAAAGCCTGCAGTTATGAGGTGGTGGCAAAAAAATTAACTACCGCTGAATTTGCTTTATATGAAAGTGGAGACACCGTAACAGAAAACACCTTGATGGGAGCGGCCTTAATTCCCGGGAAATCAATTATTAAATATGCTTCAGCCAATTATATGGTACAGGACCTATGTTTTTTCCTACAGGATTTAGGGGTCAAAATTGATGGTATTGGGACCAGCACCCTGACCGTTCATGGCGTAAAAGAGATAAACAAAAATATCACCTATGAATTAGGCGAGGACCCAATTGATACGATGTTTTTCTTAACCGCGGCGGTAGTGACAAATTCCGCTATAGAAATAAAAAGATGCCCAATTAATTTTCTGGAGATTGAACTCCTGAAATTAAAAAAGATGGGTCTTAAATATAAACTTTCCAAAGAGTATAAAGGCTTAAATAAAAGAATAAATTTGGTAGATATTAAAACATTTCCTTCTAAACTTAGCGCTCTCCAAGATAAAATTGAGGCTCACCCATATCCCGGTTTAAATATTGATAACCTACCCTTTTTTGCGGTGATTGCCACGCAAGCGGAAGGTCAAACTTTAATCCATGATTGGATTTATGAAAATAGAGCTATTCATTATAAAGAATTAGATAAATTAGGAGCCAACACTAATTTGGTGGACCCACACCGCTTTTATGTTAATGGTAAAACTGTATTAAGGCCAACAGAAATTATTTGCCCACCAGCCTTACGCCCCGCGGCCATTATTCTGATAGGTATGCTCGCCGCCAAAGGCACCTCCGTATTAAGAAACGTCTACAGCATCAGCCGTGGCTATGAAGAAATTGCTCAACGCCTAAACTCCCTCGGTGCAAAAATTGAAATACTAAGGAACTAAACAACGGTTGAATAAGTGACCAAAATGTGCCATTATTGGGCCAAATGAAACTGCTAAGTGTCATTCCCATATCACGTGGAATTAACAAGGAAAACTTGTCTTATTTTACCGGTTCTGATGTTACAGTTGGTTCTGTGGTAAGAATACCAGTAAGAAAGAAAATAATGTCCGCTATTGTTGTTTCCGCCATGGAGGTTGTGGACGTTAAGGCAGAAATAAAGAACGCTTCATTCCAGACCAGAAAAATTGAAAAAATTAAGTCCTCTTCCCTCCTTTCGGCCGAATTTATGACCGCCGTGGCGGAATCAGCCACTTACTTTTCCTCAACCTCTGGCAGTGTTTTATATTCTCTGATTCCCAAAGCAATAATTGAGGATGTGGAAAAAATTAAAGTGAGTATTAAGGGTTTAAAAAATAACCGCGTTCATGAAAAATTAGTAATCCAAACTGGAGATGAAGAAAGATATGCCACCTACAAAAGTTTAATCCGAGAAGAATTTGCCAAAGGTTATTCCGTTTTTTTCTGCCTACCAACCATTCAGGATATTAAAAAGGCGCATGAAAAACTATCCAAAGGAATTGAGCAATATACTTTTGTCCTACATGGTCTTTTGAATAAAAAGAACCAGATTGAAATGTGGAATAAGGCCGCAAATGAAGAACACCCAGCGCTTATTATTTCTACCGGCTCATTTTTAGGAATACCCAGGAATGATATTGGAACTATTATTATAGACAAGGAAAATACCAGATCCTATAAAAACCAGAGCCGCCCCTTCATAGACATTAGGACCTTTGCTGAGATATTAGCAGAAAAAATTAAGGCGAAAATTGTTTTTGGTGATTTATTACTTCGAACTGAGACTATCTGGAGGCGTGATGAGGCGGAGATCTTTGAGGTGTCACCCCTGAAGTTTAGGTCACTAACCACCTCAGGCCAAAAATTAATTAACATGAAGGAGGTTCTGCCAGAGAAAATTTCTGACGGTAAAGGTGGCCAGGAGCCAAAATTCAAATTATTTAGTCCTGAATTATTAGAATTAATCCAGAATAATCACCTTAATGACGAAAATCTATTTATTTTTGTCGCTAGACGGGGTCTCTTCCCTTCTACCGTCTGTGGTGATTGTGGGAACCTAGTAAAATGTAATACCTGTGGCGCACCGACGGTCCTACACAAAGCCGCAAATGAGAATTTCTTCCTTTGTCACCGCTGTGGTGAACACCGTAGTGCTTTAGAAAAATGCTCAAACTGCCAAAGCTGGAGACTCTCCGCGTATGGGATAGGAATTGAAGCGGTAGAAGAAGAAATTAAGCTAAAATTTCCCAATACTAAAATTTTTAAAATTGATTCAGATAGTACCAGCACCCACAAAAAAGCTACTGATATTATGAACAAATTTTATGCTTCGCCTGGAAGTATACTTTTAGGTACGGAAATGGCCCTACTATATTTGAAAGACACTGTGGCAAACACCGCGGTTGTCTCAATTGATTCCTTTTTCTCTATTCCAGATTTCCGAATTAACGAAAAGGTAATGAATATTTTACTTAAAATTAGAGCAGCAACCTCTAGAAATTTCTTAATCCAAACCCGGGATATAGACCAAAAAATTCTTAAATATGCTATTGGTGGTAATTTGGCTGAATTTTATAGAGACGAAATAAAGGAAAGAGAAACCCTTGCTTATCCACCCTTTTCCATCTTAATTAAAATAACTCTCCAGGGTGATAAAAAATCAGTCCTGGCTGGCATGGAACAACTACAAAAGGATATGGCTCCATATGAAGTAGATATATTCCCCGCTTTTATCCCTATTAATAAGGGTAAATTTAGCATGCATGGGCTTATTAAGGTAAAGAGGGGCGATTGGATTGACTTGACCTTACTAAATAAACTGGGCACTCTACCGCCACAATATACAATTAATGTGGACCCGGAGAGCCTTTTATAAAGTTGTAAAATAAGGTAATATTTTAATATGGTAGATATCGTTCAAAAAAATAGTCCAATTTTAAGGGAAACAGCCAGAAATGTACCCCTAATTGAAATTGCCTTACCTAAAATTCAAAAAATTATTGCGGAAATGAAGGAGGCCCTAAACTCCCAGGATGACGGAGTGGCTATAGCCGCACCACAGATTGGCATCCCACTTCGAATATTTGTTGTCTCAAAAAAAGTTGAAGTTTTAATGAAAGGTATAGAAAACATTAAAGAAGCTGAGCTAAAAAAAATACCTGATCAAATATATATAAATCCGGAAATTAAGAAGCTTTCTAAAACTAAAGTACGAGTAGATGAAGGCTGCTTATCTGTTAGATATTTATATGGAAAAATGGAAAGGTCAGAAAAGGCCTCAGTTACAGCCTATGATGAAAACGGTAAAAAATTTACTAGAGGTGGAAGTGGACTTTTGGCCCAAATATTTCAACATGAGACCGATCATCTAAATGGGATTCTATTTACGGATAAGGCTGATGATATAGTGGAAGTCTTGCCTAAAAAAAATGAATAAAATTATAATTGCTTTTTGGGGTAGTTCGGCTTTTTCTGTTCACTGTCTAGAGAAATTAAAAACTCTTGGTACTTTACCAGGTCTTATAATTACCACCCCTGATATGCCAACCGGCCGAGGTTTAATACTTACACCAACCCCAGTTAAAATCTGGGCCGAAGCAAATAATATTGAGTGCCTATCCCCTGGCAAATTTGATAATGATTTTATAACTAAATTTACCTCATATAATTTAGATTTGTCCCTAGTTGCCTCATATGGAAAGATTATTCCCAAGAACATTCTAGACTTACCAAAATCTAAAACCTTAAATATTCATCCGTCATTATTACCAAAATATCGTGGTCCATCCCCTCTTCAGGAGCAAATTTTAAATGATGAAAAAAATATTGGTGTTTCTATAATACTTCTAGATGAAAAAGAAGATCATGGACCAATAATCACTCAGAAAGAAATCTCCCTACCTAGCTGGCCGGTAAAGTTTGAAACGTTAGAAAAAATCACCGCGGAGGAAGGTATTAAATTATTTAATGAGGCTCTTCCAAATTGTCTTTCTGGTAATACAAAACCCATAGAGCAAAATCACACCCAGGCCACCTTTACAAAAAAAGTAGAAAAAACTGACGGTCTAATAGATATTGTAACTGGTGATCCCTACAAAAATTACCTTAAAATTTGTGCTTATAGTGTCAGGCCCCAAACATATTTTTTTGTAGAAAAGGCAAACAAAAAAGTTCGTATTATCATCAAGGATGCGGAATATAAGGACGGCTCACTAATTATTAAGAAGGTTATTCCCGAGGGCAAAAAAGAGATGAATTACACTGACTTCCTAAGAGGCCTTAAGTAAATTTCTACTTTACAATCACCTTATTAATAATTACTGGAGTGATGGGGAGGTCATTTGGGTTTGTCCTAGAATTTTCAATTTCATCAACTACTTCCATGCCAGAAGTTACCTTTCCAAAAACAGTATGCTTACCCACTAACCATGGGGTCTCCCCGGCGGTAATAATAAAGAATTGACTACCATTTGTATCTGGGCCACTATTAGCCATCGCTAGAGTCCCACGGGTCATTGGTAAACCATTTGGCTCATCCTCAAACTTATAACCAGGACCACCAGTACCATAAACAGTTGTGTCCTCCCCCTTAGTATAAGGATCTCCACCTTGTATCATAAAACCTTTTATAACACGATGAAATTTTGTTCCCTCATAAAGACCAGATTTTACTAGCTTAATAAAGTTAGCAACGGTCTTTGGAGCGCTATCTGGATAAAGTTCAATATCAATATTTCCTAAATTTGTTTCTAATGTAACTAATTGTTTATTTTGATTCATAATATTAATTGTCTTAACTTCTGTGTTATTAGTTATTGGTTTACTACTAGAAGCAAAAATAATAACTAGGGCAATAATAACAACTACTACTATACCAAAAAATACTTCGGATTTCTTCATATATTTTAACCTCTACTCTAAACCTCCTTTTAAAATGCTTTTAATTTTTGCCCCGCCTCGTTTTGCTAGACTTACTTTCTTATCCTTCAATGACTCCAGTTCCCTAACCATTTCATCCTTGGCAATATCAATGGAGGCAAAAAGTTCATCCATTTCTGATACCGCTCTTAAATTCTTACCAGCAATATGTAAATTTATTTCTGTTCTAAAAACATCACCATTTTTATGGTGTTTGGATATTTTACCAAGCTCCACATCACACATAGCACTCTCATCGGCCTTATCAATAAACTTTTCTAAATGCTCCAGCTTTTTAAATAAATAACTCTTTATTTCTCCGGTAATAACCATATTTGTCCCCTTTTCATTTATTCTCATAATAATATTATATATTAAACTATTTTAATAAAGTATCAATTATCTGCTTAATATTAGCGTATGGATAAGCACCATTAAGTGCAGACTTTTCTCCATTTTTAGTTATTATAACACTCCAAGGAGTACCTTGGCCACCGGTAGCCTGGGCATTTTGCAAATCACTTTCTATTTTACTATCATATTTACCACTCACCATACAAGTATTAAATTTGGCGACATCTAAACCGACATATGCAGCAATTTTTGGTAACTCAGCTGGATCAAGACCATCATTGGCGGGAGTTATCCCATATATTCTATCAGTATATTCCCAGAACTTATCATTTCCACCAAGTTCATTAGCACACTCCAAAGCAACCGCCTCATTACGAGATTTGGCGTGAAGCTGATCAAGCGGTGAATGCCTATATACCCAAGCTACCTTGCCATCCTTACCATATTCATCCATTATTTGCTTCATGGTAGTATGATAACGACTACAGAAAGGGCACTCCGTATCAGAATATTCTACAATAACTATAGGAGCATTGGGGTTCCCACGAATGTGGTCTTCGGTGGAAACTGGCCTTATCTGATCAAGACTGGCGACTTTTTGTTCTGGAACTACCGGCTCAGCATTCTTTTTAACATCACCAAAATACATTACGCCCGCAATAAGCAGGCCGGCAATAATAATAGATACTGGTGTTAAATAATTTATCCCAGAGCCTGTTTTTAAATTTTGTTCTGATTCCATAAATTAATTTTAAAATTTACTATTAATAAACCAAGTATAACACAGCCCTAAAACTAATCAAAAAATACACCTAAATAATTATTAATTTTCCTTTGATCTAAATCATAGAAATAATCCCCACCTCGATGAAGCCTTTCCGCCAGATCCACACCCACAAAGCGCCAGTGCCATGGCTCATAAACGTAATAAGCATTACCCTTAGGATAAGAAATAATAAAACCATATTTGTAGGCATTTTTTGTTAACCAGGTGTAAGCGGGAGTTTGATCAAAAGTCTCAAAATTATCACCCAAATCTGGTGTAGTAAAATCAACAGTGGTTCCAAGTTGGTGCTCAGAGTATCCTTGATCCGCCGAGAACTGATTTGCTGTCCCCGCCCCATAGATAATACTGTACGTAGATTTCAGGGCTGACTGATCACCAAAGGATCTGTAAGCTGAAATTACTTTAATACTTACACTATCATCAGCGGCCGCCTTTAACATTTTTTCCAAAAAAGGTTCTACCTTTCCATAAAACCTATATTCCTTTCCATGATTAAAAGTAAATTCACCTGGAATAGTTTCAAGAGAAGATGGAGTATAATTTTCATTCAAAAAGAAGACTTTTGAATACTTCTGTAGTAGCTGTGGATCAACCTTACTTAATTTACCCAGAGCGACCGCTGTATCATTTACCTGCTCCACCTGATCAAGTAAATCACTAGTCTGACTTAATTGGTCCTGGACCGTATTATTTAGAAGACTATTTTGCTCCACAATACTAATTATTTTATCATTCAAACTTTTAATCTCACCCTGAAAAATCTTGGTGGTGGAGGCCATATTTTCACCCTGATTAACAACCTGCCCCCTTAAACCTATTAAATAATACCCATTTAACCCAATAAGGACCGCGACCAAACAAACCACCCCCATAGTTATAAAAACATGATACTTTGTAAACACCTCGTGAACTATTTTTTTAATATTTTGCATAACTAAATACTATCATTTTTTTTCTCCACAGTATACCCACAGAATAGTCTCATTTATTGTTTGTAAATTTTAAATTCGTCATGATACAATGCCCTTATGGCAAACACAATTAAAAAAACGGTCACCAGAATTCCTCCAAACAACATTGACTCCGAACGCGCACTCCTTGGTTCTATCATGCTCCGCCCAGAAGCCATCCATGAAATTATGGACATCATCCGCTCGGACGCTTTTTACGCCGAAAAGCACCGAATTATTTTTCAATCTATGGGTGAGCTCTTCCAAAAAAATGAACCAATTGATCTGCTTACCCTGTCAGCCAGACTAACCGAAAAAAATCAAATAGAGCAAATTGGCGGCACCGGTTATTTAACAGAACTTGTAAATTTAGTTCCTTCATCAGCCAATGCTGAGCACTATGCTGAGATTGTTCAAAAAAAATATACCATGAGGCAGCTGATAGAAGCATCTGAGCATATTTCCCTTTTAGGTTATGAAGAGGCTGAGGACTTAAGTACACTTTTAGATTTAGCCGAAAAGAAAATTTATGAAGTTACCCAAGGCAAAACTTCAAATAAGTTTGTGGAGCTAAAGAATATTCTTGGTGAGGCTTGGGACAGGTTGGATAGATTACATAAGAGTAAGGATGAGCTCCGGGGCATTCCAACTGGTTTTAGAGATCTAGATGCCAAACTTTCTGGTTTACAAAAATCTGATTTAATTATTTTAGCCGCCCGTCCTTCTATGGGAAAAACTTCTCTGGCTCTAGATATTGCCAGACAAGCTGCCATCAAACATGGTATCCCGGTAGCTATTTTCTCCCTAGAAATGTCCAACCAACAATTGGTTGATAGAATGATTGCTGCCGAATCAAGAGTAGATGCCTGGAAACTTCGTACTGGTAAATTAACCCTGGATAGTGAGTTTGACCGCATCAGAGATTCCCTCGAGCCCCTATCCAAGGCCCCAATCTTTGTAGATGACCAACCAGCTAATAATATTTTAAAAATGCGTGGTGTAGTCCGTAGACTTAAGAACGAAAAAGGGATTGGTCTAGTGGTGGTGGATTACTTACAGCTTATGGCACCAGTTCAGAATAAAAATAATGACAATGTAGTACAACAAATTACCGAGATTTCTCGATCCTTAAAACACCTAGCGCGTGAGTTTGATGTTCCGGTTCTTGCACTTTCCCAGCTTTCTCGTGCCGTGGAGCAACGTGGTGGCCGTCCTCGCCTTTCAGACCTTCGTGATTCCGGTTCTATTGAGCAGGATGCTGACGTGGTTATGTTTATTCACCGTGAAGATAAATATAAGGACGAAAGTGAAAAAACAAATATTGCGGAAATTCTAATTGAGAAACATAGAAATGGTCCAACCGGTAAAGTGGAACTTTATTTTGACCAGGCTAAATCAAGCTTCTTAGATATTGATAAAAATTCTGATTTTAAGGATTTTGACCAGTCAGCCAAAACACAAACTGGGGCTTTCTAAGTTTAAGATATTAATTCTATGGACACAATAGAAAAACTGACAGAAATATTTAAACATTTTCCAGGTATCGGACCAAGACAGGCCAAACGTTTTGTCTATTTTCTTCTAACTAGAAATAAAAATTATATTAAGGAATTTATTTCCTTAATTGGTGAGCTTCAAAATGAAATCCAAATTTGTCAGGAATGTTTTCGTTATTTTACAAAAAAGAAACAGACTACCAGTCTATGCGACATCTGTAATGGTAAAAACCGAGATATTGATTCGTTGATGATTGTGGCCAGAGACATTGATCTAGAAAACATTGAAAAAAGTCATTCCTTTAATGGTAAATATTTTATCCTTGGTGGTATTATTCCTATTTTAGATAATAATCCTGAGACAAAAGTTCACCTAAAGGAATTATTGACCGCGGTTGAGGCAAAGGCAAAAAAGGGTCTTAAAGAAATTATTCTTGGGTTTAGCGTTAATCCCGAAAGCGAATATACCGCCAATTTTATTGTTCAAGCTTTGAATCCTTTAATTACAAAGTATAATTTAAAAATTTCCCATTTGGGCCGCGGCCTCTCCACCGGCACAGAACTTGAATATTCTGACACGGACACTATCATAAATGCTCTAAAAAATAGAAGCTAAAACAGGTAAAAGAAAACCGCTCCTCAAACGGTTTTCGTCTGAAAAGCGGTTAAACTCACAAAATTGATTGAGTAATACACCTTTTCACCACCCCCACTTTTTTCTTGTCAAGTGAGCCCTTCTGGCCAACATCCTCTTCTTTTCAGCCTGAACAGCTCGTTTCATTCTGCCAAGTTCGGCTGACCAAAACCCACAGGACTTCTTTTTCTCAATCATCTCGAGAATTGGATCATATCCATATGGAATTTTGGTCTGACAAACGAGATCAGCGATAATTGGGATCGAATCCCGATCCGCATTCCAAATTGCTGATCCTATTGTTATATAAAAGGGTCTCTTCCCACTCTTCTTCATACTCCACCTCCCTTATGTTGTGTATGTGCTTTTCCAGGCAAAATTACCTGTTTTTAATTTCCGATAATATTATACATCCCAACAACATTTTGTCAACAAAATAGATTACTTCTTTTTGTCACCTCTTAATAGTCTTGCAATCTCCTCTGGGTCAATCTTTTGGGTGGTTCTTTTCTTTTTTTCTAGATCCGCTGGAGTCATACCTATCATCTCATCCTCCTCTGGTAATTCGGAGGGATATTCAACATTTTTTGCATCCGGAACCATTGTTCTATCTTGATGGTCAGAAAAATCTTTTTCCTCAAGAAATCTCTCTGGTGACTTCTCTCTAAACGGATAAGACCTGGGTACATCTTTATTCTCTTTCTCTGGGGGTATATTTATATTTTCGCTCATATTTTTTATATTAATTAATAATGAACAAATTATACCACATGAAAAGTAAAATTGTTTTTTGGGGGTGGTTAAATTACTTTATTGAATCTATTTTGACCTTAAAGAAAGGTTGTCTATGTCCGTTTTTCTTAAAGTATCGGCTCTTTTGTTTGTAGTGAATGACTATAACCTTCTGGGCTCGGCCAATTTCTGAAATAGTGGCTTTAACCACCGCTCCCTTGATGTTGGGGGTACCTATAGTGGTGTCCTTACCATTATCAACTAGTAAAACCTTGTCAAAAGTGACCTTATCACCTTCCTTAAAATCACCAGTGATTTTCTCAATTTTAACACTATCGCCAACGGCGACTTTGTATTGCTTTCCTCCGGTTTTTATAACAGCAAATTCCATACCGTGTATATTACACGATTTTTCAAAAAAAGCAACTATTCCTCCATTTCCGGCTTTTCTATTTCTAAAGGCTCATAGCCTAGAGCCTTTTCCCCTTCAGTAATACGCACAATATCCTTATCAATCTTCTTAAATTCTTTGGACCCATCCATATATTGATTTACCACCGTCGAGAGTGATTTACCCAACTTATCATATTTTTCGGCATACTTTTTTAAATGAACGGTCAAGTCTCCAACTCGTTTTACAATATCCTTGGCAGATTCTTCTATCTGCATTGCTTTCAAACCTTGTAATACTGTCTGTAAATAAGCCAAAAAGGAAGTGGGAGAAACAATAATCACCTTATATTTTGAGGCCGCTCGTTGGATCAAGCTTTCAGTTTCCTCCTTCAGAGCACCGATTTTATTTATCAATAAGTCATAATAGATAGCCTCATGGGGTATAAACATAAAAGCAAAATCCATGGTTCCTTTGCTAGGCTGTATATATTTAGCGGTCTCGGTAATCCTGTTCTTCAAATCATTTACAAAAAGTTTTTCTAATTTCTCTTTTTCCACCGGATCTTTTTGCTCAATAATTTTATTATAATTCTCTAAGGAAAATTTGGAATCTACCGGGATAATTTTCTCTTTTACAAACACCACCGCGTCTGGTATCAAATCATTACCCTCTTCATCCTTACCTAGCTTATACTGCATTTCAAAACTGCCCGGTGGCAAAACATTTTTTAAAAGTGTTTCTAAATAATATTCACCAAGAATCCCCCGCTGTTTAGGATTTTTCAAAATATCTTGAAGTGATTGCAGTTGGTCAGCAAAAGAGACCACTTGCCGATTAGTCTCATCTAGCTTGGTTAGACCCTGAGTTACATCCTTAATCAACTTAGAAGATTCACTAAACTGCGTACGAATGGATTCGTTCATATGCTTAGAAGATTCGCTCATCTTGGTATCCACCGTTCTATTAAGATCATTAATCTGCTGTAAAATGAGGTTTAAACCAATGTCATCCTTTTTTTCCTCTGGTGCTTTTTTCTTAAATAAAAACCAAACCAAAAAGGCGTTAATAATTAAAATTACTACCAAAACCACCACTAAAATAATATTCATAAATACATTATACCAATTAAAACAAAAACGTGATAGTATTTTAGTATTAATAGCCAGAAGGTAGAGATTATTTAGTCTTAAAATCAAACAATCTCCACCTTCCTAAACACAAATAATCAAAATGCCACTACAACAAGTCATACAAAACGGGGTTAAGGAGGCCATGAAGGCAAAGGATGCACTGAGACTCACGGTTCTCCGGGGTCTTTTGGCCGGTTTTACAAATGAACTAGTAGCTAAAGGAAAAAAACCCCAAGATGAGGTAACTGACGATATTGCCCTAAATGTCATTAAAAGAGCCGTTAAACAAAGAAAAGATTCAATTGATCAGTTTACCAAAGGTAACAGAATGGACTTGGTGGAGGTGGAACAAGCTGAATTAAAAGTATTAGAAACTTTCCTACCCCAAACCATGAGCCGAGAGGAAATAAAGAAAATTGCGGTAGCTAAAAAAGCCGAAATGAATGTGACAGATAAAGCCGGCCTAGGTAAATTTATGGGCGCCCTGATGAAGGAATTTAAGGGTAAGGCTGATGGCAATGATGTAAAAGAAGTAGTGGAAAGTTTATTTAATTAATTTATAATAAATATATGGCACCAGAAAATAATCTTAATATTGTTGATAGTCAAAATACACCAGAAAGTCGATATAAGAGAGATATGCACAATCATGCAGTAAGAATATGGGATACGATATTAAACAAGAAAAAAAATAAGCTTACATTACAGCAAGCCGTTAGAAAATTTCTTCAAAAAGAGAACATCCCACCATTAGAATCATATGAAAGGGACATTATTACTGAACTAGAAATAATCATTAAATCCTTGGGTCTAAAAATTGAGGATTACCTACCCAAGGAACCTGGTATTGAAAATATTGTATTAACTAAGGAAGAGCAAAAAGCGTTTGATGATGCACAGGATAGAGTAGATTCTGGTTTGGGGGGTATAAAACTACCAGAGTAATCTATTTTGAATTTTTTCTAGGAAATGCTATATTGTTTTTGTATAGAGCCTTTTTGCTTTGTACATTTTGGCCCTATCGTCTATCGGTTAGGACGGAGCCTTCGAAAGGTTGAAATTTGGGAAGGGACCCAAATGAAAGACCTTGAACGTTTTGTATTCAAAAGGTGAGAAAGGTGTACCGCTTCTGTAAGAAGCAAAATGCGCGGTTATTTAAAATTTAATAATGGCCCTATCGTCTATCGGTTAGGACGGAGCCTTCTCAAGGCTCAAAGCGCGGTTCGATTCCGCGTAGGGTCACAAAAGCGCGACTTCAAAAAGACTGGACTGCTCCAGTCTTTTTCGCTTTTGTGAAGACGGAAGCATGTTTTTTCAGCAGGAAAAACAGCTGAGTCCGGACGCTGGAGAAATCATTTTCGACGGAAAATGATTTACTGTGGCTCACGCTATTTTGCATGCGAGGCATACATTATCCTCTTGCTTTTTCTAATAGGAATAGTTTACAAAACATTAAAGATGCAATAAACACTCACACGGCTTTTGCTTCAAAATCTTTTTTTGTTCACCGACGGTATTAATAAACACTCGCTGGCTACCCAATCCAGTGGCAAATTTTCGTTCAAGCGGAGTGTGGTGCTGATATCCGCGATTAAAAAACTCTTTAATAAGTGCTTCGTGTCGTAAATAAAGCGCCTTACGCTTCCCAACCCAACGCAAAGTCTCTGGATGGTGTGAATACCCACCCCGGCCTTTATGTATAGTCAAAATATTCCACAGCCCATGAAGCTCTCGGTGCTCAGCAAGTAAATGCTTCCGACACAAATGTTTTGGGTGGATATCCCATACGCGCATATATTTAAAGGTTATATTAGCAAAACTCACCATTATTATATCATATTTTATTGATTTACGATATACTTATATCAAGGCGTTTGGTCGAAACGCAAATTAATAAAATAATTTTATATTTATGAATAAACTTAATAAACTAGATTGGATCTCATTAGTGTTAGTAATTGTTGGTGGTTTGAATTGGGGCTTGGTTGGTGTTTTAAAATTTGATCTCGTAGCAACTATCTTTGGAGACATGTCTACCCTCTCAAGAATAGTGTACGGACTCGTGGGACTAGCTGCTATTTATTTGGCTGCAGTATCTTTAAAGCTTGCTAGAAAATAGATTTTAATCTTGAAGATAACCGTCTCTATCTCAGTGGTGGAGCGGTTTTCTTTTATAAAATTTTCTTGCATTTCTTACAAAAAAGTGTAACTTAGTTGGTGGAGTCAATGTGTTGATCAACAAATAAGGAGATTAGTGATGAACGCTGGAGAACTTTCAACCTACATTAAGAATCAGGCCAAGAAGGTACATGAGGCCAGTACGACCTCTCACCTTTCGTTCTCGGTTGGGTTTGCAATCCCAATTCCTGGTAATACCACGCTGGAGGATATGCAGACCGTTGATAAGGAACTACGGTCACTGATGCATAGCTTTGAACGGATACGTGTTCGGGGAAAGGAATACTACATACTGTTTCCGTTCGGTTGATGAGCCATCTGACCGCCTCTAAAGGAAAACCAAATCCTTCTGGAGGCGGTTTTTCTTTTGCCTCCTAAATATAAAACAAACCCCGCACATTTGCATGGCGGGGTTTTGAGGTTCTGGACCTCAGATTATTTTCCTCTTACCTGAGGATGTTCTTCATTATCTAAACGAATAGCTTCTGCCAAAATCAGCAGAGCCACCCTCGTCCGAGGACTTTCACCTTTCTTCCCTGACGGCGTTCGAAAACGACAGAGGGTATGAAAATCCTTCGGATCAGGCTTCCCTATCACCTGCATCCAACCGTCATCATCTTTAGAAAAGACAACCGAGATGGACGCCCGACCATCATCCTCAAACCGTTTCCGAAACCTCTGAGCTCCAGGAACAGTTAAAGGAAAATCAGACTCCAAGATAGTCCGAACAATTTCTAACGGATCATCTTCGATCGCTTTCTTGATAGATTTTTTCACCTATACTCCTTTTATTTAGATTTTTTGTGCTTCCACTGTTAAGTATACACACTTGTGATTAAAAGAAAACACTTTTTTACAAAATTTTGAAATAAAAAAACCGGATTTCCTTTTAAGGGGAAATCCGGTCACATGTCACTAACAGAGAAAGCTAGTAAGAAACCTGCGCACTCATGAAGGCTTCACGGATGCGAGCTTCATGCTCAGCAATTTCTGTCGTGCAAACGGCGTAGCGGATGTAAGGGTCAAAATGCACCCCCACCACACCGGTCTTCTCAATCATCAGCTGATTGAACTGCTTGGCTGAGGTGATCTCCTGTCCGAATGCCTGCTTGGGGCAGTCATACAAACAGAAGAAACCCGCCCTTGGCTCAACCGCCAATCTCATTTTGCAATCCCTAAGGATAGCCTGCAGATGCCAGAGTCTGGCACCATACTTGTGATTCACCAAGTTTATGAGACCACGATGGTTCTCATACAAGTCAATCACGCCGGCCGCCATGGGTGCCACAAAGCCACTGTCTACATTACCCTTGATTTGAGCAATGTCCGCCATGAATTCTGGCGAACCTACCATAGCACCGATTCGTGCACCAGTATTGTTTCCCGCCTTAGACGCAGAGAACGCCTCTGCCCAATTTAAGTTGAGAAACTTTACTGCCACATCCGTGAGTGTTGTTGCCTCTGTTGTGTGTGTAAGAATGGCATAGGCGGCGTCATTAAATAGACGCACACCTTTCTCCTCACAAAAAATACACAGAGAACTGAGCCAATCCTCCGTAGCCACAATCCCCGTTGGATTATGTGGAAGGTTTAGCATGATGAGATCTCCCTCCTTGAGCTCTCGCATTGTGCTCAAGTCAAAAAGGAATCCCAGATCCTGACGTTGTGGCAGATGCTTACCAATAATCCCCTTCACCATCTTTCCTTGGTCAAAGGGTGTTGGATAGCCCGGATTGGTCATAGAATATACCACCCGGTTTTCACTTCCATCAACCCATGATCCAAGGGCCTCAATGACCACCTGCAACACTGGTTTGATGCCAGGAATTGGCAAAAACGACTCATCAGAATACGCCACTGAACCAGCGGGAAGAATATCCAGTTTACGCAACACGTGCGTCTGGACAAACCTCTTGGCAAAATCTGGAACACCGGGTGAACCGTTGTCCTGATATTCCCACATTGATTCTTCAGCTGACAAGGCGGCTTGGGCCACTGCTTTACGCATTGGCTCAAGCGCCGGACCAGACGGCTGACCGATGGATAGCTTTACGAGTTTTTTACCACTCGCTTCAGCCTCCCTCATCCAACCCTTGATTTCTTGAAACTTGTTCACTCCACCGGCTGGCAACATACGTGCTCTCATTGTCTTTCTCCTTTAAAGGAACTCTTCCTCACCACCATAGCGAGGGATTTAATTTAAGACTAAACATTTTTTGCTTTTTGTCAATCTTTTTTAATTTTGATTTAAGTAAGAAAAAAGCGCCTCTGACGAAGTCAGAGGCGCTGAGATTTTATCTTGGACAGATCAAACCCCTTGTCCCGGCAGTGTGAACCGACCAGAACGAGTGACGGTACGGAACAGATCTTCATCTCTTTCCGCCCGGCGGATCTTGATGACATTTTCATTCGTGCCATCCTGATCCAGATATTCAGCGAGACGGGGCCAACCATTGTAATTACTAGCCATGGCACCAGAGTGTGCACCACAGTTAAAAGTTACCATGATGTCACCAGGTCTAATGGACTTAGGCAACCAACGCGGCCTATCAACCGGCGTCAGACGACCCCAATTTTCACACAGTGAATCGGCAATGTTGGTGAAGTGACACGGACCAGTTCGAAGCTCACCACTCGGAGAATATACCTCCGTATAGTGATACGAACCGTAGAATGCCGGACGTGGACAGCCCAACATTCCCGCTTCCACACCAACAAAGTGCCGATACTTCTGCTCCACACTGACCACTGGATTCACCAGAAATCCGTGAGGACCTGTAACGAACCGACCGCATTCGGTTATGAGCTTTGGCATAAAACCATACTCATTACCAAAGTCATTGAGCAATTTTGAACCTCGCTCACCGATCCATTCCAGATTGAGAATCCGATCACCTGCCTTGTATGGAATACCAAACCCTCCACCGATATCCACAATGGAAACCTCGATTCCTAGTTTACGCTTAAGCATCGCCGCAACCAGGAGAATCTCGCGAATAGTCTCCACAAAGTATGGCGACCGCTTCTCATTGGAACAAACCATCATGTGGATACCAAACACCCCGGCGCCACGCTTCATCGCTCCATGATAAGCCGGAATGATTTGATTATAAGTAATACCATACTTGGCATCATATGGATTACCAATGATTGCATTCCCCGTCCGTCGCTTGCCTGGATTAATCCGAAAGCAAACAACTTCCGGAAATTTCCCCGGCACCCGATCCATCGCTGTGATGTCATCAAAATTGATGATGCAACCACCGTCTCGCATTGCCACCTCATACTGATCACGTGTAGTACGGTTAGAAGAGTACATGGTATCTGTTCCAGGTACTCCAACCGCCCGGGACAAAAGTAGTTCTGAAGTAGAACTGCAATCCGTCCCAAAACCAAGTCCTTTGTGAAGAAACTCTGTAATCCAGGGATTCGGTAGGGCCTTCACACAAGAACAATTTTGATAGTTCACTCGGTGAAAAGCTTGCTTCAAGCTATAACCACTCTGTAAAATTCCACGCTTGGAATAAAACAGAAACGGCCTACCATCGGCATTATTGAGTAACCACGGCAACCTCGGCTGAATATGTTCTCGGTAATATTCAGGCACCAGCATAGCTTTCTTTACTTTCATATACCTCTCCTTTTCAGATGGTTTTACGTTGTGAAGAACTAGTACAGAGACCATTTAAACTCTGTAAAATCTATTTTAGATATTACACATTTTTAGGCTTTTGTAAAGAGGAGAAAATTAACGAGCGAGCCACTCTTCTTCCTGCCGAACTAAAAGCTCAGAGGCTAGATTTGGCTGATCCATTATTTCTTTTACTACTTTTTCCATCCTGGTAGACTGAGAGCCTTTAACTAAAATCACATCTCCCTCTTTTAAAATGTCTCTGATATATTTTCCGGCTTCTAGAGAATTATCAAACTGCAAAACACTGTCTTCATCCAAACCGGCATCAATGGCTCCCTCGGCCATACCTCTGGAACGCAAACCTACAGTCACTAGTAAATTACAGGCTGTTGAGGCCAAAACTCCAGCCTCTTTATGAGCTTCTACAGTGTGCTTACCTAGCTCCAGCATATCCCCAAGAACGGCAATTTTTCTGTTTTTAGTTTTTAATCCCCGTAAAGTATCCAGAGCGGAAGCCAAGGCCACCGGTGACGAGTTATAGGTGTCATCAATAATTGTAGACTTCTTCAAGCCTTTAATTAAATTCATTCTCCCTTTGGGTGAAACATGCTTGGATAGATTTTCAGTAGATTCTACAAGATTAAGACCTAAACCCGCCCCCACCGCTAAAGCCGCTAAGGAAGAATAAATATTATTAGTCCCCAATGTCCCAATAATTTTAACCGGCAAAGTGTTACCGGCATATTCCACTTTAAAATAAACACCAAATGGTTCCTGTGTCCCTTCCTTATAATAGATAGAATAATTTGTTGCTCGCACCGCTGCATCCCCCATCATCCCATAAGTTATTATCCTGTTTTTAGTTTTATTTTTAAAAGCAAAAACATCCGTATCATCACTATTTAAAACCAAAATTCCATCATGTTTCAAAGCATCTACCAGATTACCTTTCTCAGCAACCACCTCTTCCTTAGATTTAAAATATTCAATATGTACTGGTACCTTGGAAAATTTAGTTACCACCACCACATCTGGTTTGAGCCAGGTGGCAATTTTTTTAATATCACCCGGTCTATCTGCCCCCACCTCCAACACTAGCCATTCCGGATATCTTTTATTATAAATAATATAACTCAGGCCCTGCCAAATATTTTGTAGCCATTTTAGTGGATTACTCCAAGCATTGTTACAACCCAAAATAGTTAGTGGCACGCCAATATCACTATTAAAACTCTTGTCACTTTTCCTAACATAAAATGATTTTGAAATCACCGAATAAATGGCATCCTTGGTTGAGGTTTTTCCGACGCTACCCGTCACCGCAATAATCTTGGGATTATATTTTTTTAATATGGCCCTAGCTTGGAGCTCAATCACTTTTGTAATTATTTTTTTGAGAATATTTTTCATTAATTTTATTATACTTATATCATATTTTTATAATATTCTCTAGCGATCAGGTGGAATATTGTAATAATTAATTAGAAACTTTACGGTATCCATAAATGGCGTGGTCAACGTTTGCGAGGCAAAACTAATTCCCTGTGGTTCTACCGTATACAGAAAAATTAAAAACCTAGGATTATATGAAGGAAAATATCCAAAGAATGAGTGTAACCAGCGGTCATCATAATATCCACCTCCCGGCTTAGCAATCTGCGCTGTACCGGTTTTAGCCGCCACACTATAATTTGGCAAACTTACCTTTCCATTGGCCAAGGCTTTATCCACTACCACCGTTAACATCCTAGAAATTTCCTCAGAGGTTTCTTTTTTAATTACTTGTTTAGCCTCATTTACATAAGAAATATTATTAAATAAGCCTGAAGTATAATTTACACGCTTGACCACATGGGGAGTAATTAGCTTTCCGCCATTTGCTAGGGACGAAAGGGCCCTCACTGTTTCTATTGGCGTCATGGAAATTCCCTGACCAAAGGAAGCAGTGGCATACTCTATATCTCTTGGACTATTTAAGTTTTCCAGACGGCCATGATTTTCACTAGGTAAATCAATCCCCGTTTCCTCAGCCAGCCCATAGGCCCTCATATAATCCGCAAAGGTATTTTTGCCCATTTTACTGACCACAAAGGACACGCCTAGGTTTAGTGACTGATTTAATACCTCCTGCATATTTACCACCCCTTTAGCCTTTTTATCATAGTTATAAATAGTATAGGTATCCAAACTTAATGACCCAGTATCATTATATTTTGTATCCGCGGTTACCGCATTTGAATCAATACCCGCCGCCATAGTCAGTGGTTTAATAATTGAACCCATTTCATAAAGACCCTCTACCAATGGATCATTATAAACACTGGGGTCTGTCTCTTCATTAAATTTATTTAAATTAAAGGTTGGACTAACCGCCATGGCATATATTTCTCCCGTCATGGGGTCAATAATAATCCCCCCGGTCAGCTTAGATCTGTACTCCTTTGAAACTTCACCCACCTTCTTTTCTAAATAACTCTCAATGGTTGGCTCAATGGAGGTGATTATCTCTCCTTCACTTTTAAAACCATCCCCGATAGTCTGTTTAATATCAGAAAAAATTTCAGCAAAAAAGTTTACATACGCCTTATTACTCTCTCTGGATAATACATGCTCGTAATATTTTTCCAAACCATACCGCCCCACTAATTTATCTTCATCATAGCCCACAAAACCCAAAACTCGAGAGGCCGTATCATCCCCGGGATAATATCGCCAACGTTCCTTTTCTATACTGAGACCAGTAATATTTATGGCCTCAATTTTTTTCATAATATCTTCCGGAACATGATCAGCAATTTTTTGATAAACACTGTTTTTTTGATTTACTTTTGAATAAAAGGAATCAAGATCAATTGGTAAAAAGGCGGAAATATTTTCATAGGCATATGCTGGGTCAGTAATTTTTTGTGGATTGATAACAATAATATATCCAGTTAATAAGGAGGCGGCCCCCAGAAGACTTCCGTCTTTATTTTGAAAATATATATTACCTCGATCAAAAACACTTCGAGTAGGTGAAACATACTGCCGATCCGCCTTATCTATATATTCCTGACCATGAAGAATTTGAATATAATATAATCTAATACAAAGTATGAAGGCAAAGATTAAAAAACAGAAAAAGATAAATCTTATTCTGTTCTTTTCTACATTGGAATTCATATTTAGCTTAAATACCGGTATTTATTAGAGACAAACCAAAGCTTTTGGTATCTCTGGTAACAAACTTTTGGACTGACGGAGCCACAAAACCCAGGCTAACAGCCAACTCAGGAGTAATGCTATTTTTTGCCTTTATATACTGGGATTCCAGGTCAGAAACCTTGGAACTAAGGGAGGACAGCTCAGCTTCCATACTTTGTCTAGCCACTATATTTACAATGGACCCCCGCACAAAATACCCATATGATGCAAAACAGAAAACAAAACAAATAACCAGACACCAGAAGCAAAGCTTTACTGGCTCATGACTATTATTTATTCTTTTTTCTATTTTTCTAAACATTTTTTAAATTTTCTCTATTATTCTCAATTTTGCGCTCCTAGCTCTTGGGTTTTTGGCAATTTCTTCATCCCCGGCAATAATTGGCTTTTTATTTATTAAAATGACTTTTTTATCTTTATATAAATCTCTGAAGAAATTTTTAACTATTCTGTCTTCACCGCTGTGAAAGGAAATCACGGACATTCGGCCTCCACTCGCTAATCTGTCAAAACCTTTTTTTAATCCCTCCTGTAAAGCTCCTAACTCATCATTTACCGCCATCCGGATGGCCTGAAAAGTTTTGGTCGCAAAATGAATTTTTCCTTTCCGATAAGTGGCTGGTACCGCCTCTCTAATTATTTCCACTAAATCATTTGTGGTTTCAATAGACTTCACTCTTCTGCCCTCCACAATTTTTTTAGCAATTCGCTTGGCGTATCTCTCATCGGCATAGGCATAGATAACATCTGCTAAGGTTTCCTCGGACCAATCATTTACCACACTTTTGGCGGTCACCACTGGGTTATCAGCCGGACTAGCAAATGTCATGAAAAGGGGTTCGTTATTCTTAAAAGTAAATCCCCTACCACTTTCATCTAACTGATTTGAACTTAAACCTAAATCCAAAATAATTCCTTGTACCTGCTCTATCTTTTGATTATCTAACACTTGATCAATATTTCGGTAATCAGATAAAGTTAGGGCGTAATTTGCTTTTAGATCTTTTAATCTCACCTCCGCTCTTTTTAAAGCCTCGGCGTCTCGGTCCACCGCAATTATCTTTACACTCTGACCAAACTTTTCTGCCATGTAAGCGCTGTGTCCGCCTCCACCCAAAGTGCCGTCAAAAACCACGCTCCCGGTTTTGAGATTAAGTCCGTCTACTGTTTCTTTTAAAAGAACTGTTTCGTGTACCATAAACTTTAGAGCATACCGGCATTACCAAGCTTTTCCGCTAGCTGATCAGCCTCCTTTTCCACCACACCCTTGTAAGCCTTCCAAGCTAGTTCATTCCAGATTTCCACGCGATCCTGAACTCCAATCAAGGCAACTTTACCTTTTAGATCAGCTCGCTCCACCAAAAAATCTGGGACCAGCATTCTTCCAAGTGCATCCACCTCCACCTCCGTGGCACTGCCAAACATATAACGGTTAAAACTTCTGTTATCCGCCCGCAACATATTTGCTTCAGAAAGTTTGGCAGAAATATTTTTCCACTGATCCATCGTAAAAATAAAAAGACAATTATCTAATCCAGAAGTGATGACAATTTTTTTACCCATTTCTTTTCTAAACTTCACTGGCAGTGAAAGTCTTTTTTTGTCATCTAGTGTGTGAATGTATTCTCCAATTAACATTTATTTAGTAGGGGGAAAAGTGATTTTAAGCTCTCATACCACTTCATCCCACTTACCTAGTATTTTATAACACTTCATCCCACTACACAACTAAAAAATCCACTTCCCTGTGGATAACTTTCCCTCATATTTTTCCTCTTCCCCCGCACTAAAAAAGCCCCCATTTTTATGAGAGCTTTTTAGATAATAAGTTTATTTTTTAGGCTTCAACAGGGGGAAGATTTGGCATTCACGGGCGGGTTTGTCCATTAAAAAGCTAAATAAGCGCTCAGACAGGCCAAAACCAAAAGTTGGTGGCATGCCGTATTCAAGAGCCTCCACAAAGGAGGTATCATTCATCTGAGCTTCATCATCCCCCTCTTCTCGAAGTTTAGCCTGCTCCGCAAATCTACCAGCCTGATCCACGGGATCATTAAGTTCACTAAAACCCTTACCCATCTCTGACCCAGCTAATATCACTTGAAATCTCTCTACTAAATCTGGGTTACTCTCCATCCTCTTAGCGAGTGGCTCCATCATCACTGGCACATTTATCAAAAAGCCCGGACCGGCAACCTGTTTACGGCAATATTTCCACAAATTATCAATGGCCCTGGTCAAATTAAACACTTCCCCTCTTTCATAAACCACCTTCAAAGTTTTCAATTTCATTTCAATTTCCTCTAGGTCGGCTTTGTTTATATCAATACCAGTTATTTTCTTTATGGTTTTAGCATAATCATATATTTCCCATTTTGATCCCAAATCAATTTCAAAACCTTTTATTTTAAATTTCAGCGTGCCAAAAGTTTTCTCCGCCACAAATTTATACATTTCCTCTATAAATTTCATACCCTTATTGTAATCAGAATAGGCTTCATAACATTCCATTTGGGTATAATCCTGTAAATGCTCCGCATCCATTCCCTCATTCCTAAAAATCCTGCCAATTTCAAATACTTTGGGAAAGCCCGCCACCATAAGTTTCTTCAACCAAAGTTCTGGAGAGATTCTAAGATATACATCCATATCCAGAGCATTGTGATGAGTGATAAATGGTCTAGCCTCAGCTCCGCCAGTGGTATTCTCCAAAATAGGAGTTTCCACTTCCATAAAGCCCTTTGAGACTAAAAATTCGCGAGTGGCAGACCAAAATCTGGACCGCTTTTCTATCATCTCTTTTACCTCAGGATTAAACATTACATCTAAATATCTATGACGAAGTCTTTCTTCTTCATCCTGTAAACCGTCCCATTTATCCGGTAAGGGGCGCAAACTCTTAGTTAAAATCTTCCAAGAAACCACCTGGAGCGTCTGTTGCCCTTTTTTAGTGACAAATAATGTACCAGTGGCTTCAATAAAATCTCCAACATCAGCGGTATTAGCAAATAAATCAAAAACCTCGGCTTTCATTTCATCCTTCTTGAAGAGACCTTGAAAAACACCAGTGCCATCATTAATATTAAAAAATATAATCGCTCCCTGGCCCCGAATAGCCATTATTCTTCCAACTAAGGTTATGGACTTCTTTTTAGTTAGTTCTTCAAACTTTTCTACTACGGTTTTAAGAGTGTATTCCTGATTAGAATTTGCAGGAAAAGGATTGATACTCTTTGACTGAAGCATCTTCAACTTTTCTAACCTGATTTTTTTTATTTCATCAAGTGAAGCCATTATAAAAAATTATTCTACGCTGATTACTTTATAGGTCATTGCCCCTCCGGGAGAATTAAATGAAAAAGATTCCCCAACTTTCTTACCAAGAATGGCGGCACCTAATGGGCTTCTATTTGAGAGCTTGCCGTGTGCCATATCTGCCTCCTCTGAACCAACAATTTTAAATTTCTTACTGCTTTTATCCCCTTGTTTTTCAACCGTCACCATTGAACCAATCCGGACATGATCACCATGTGCCGCTTCACCAGACATAACGGTAGCATTTTTCAGCATTGACTCTAGTTTAGCAATTCTATCCTCAATATTGGCCTGTAATTCCCTAGCCTCATGATATTCAGCATTTTCTGACAGATCACCAAGACCACGAGCGTAGTCTAAACTCTCTGCCACCTCTTTTCTTTTAACGGTTTTTAAATCATCTAACTCCTTTTTAAGCTCAGCAAATTTCTCCTTTGTTAAATATTCTCTTTCTTCTTTCATTTATTTAAATTATTAAGCTGATATTGCCGGTAATTATAGCATTTTTATGCTTCAAAAGCAAAGAAGGACTTTTAAAATCAAACAATTTCGGCCTATTTCAAATACTCTGGTTTATTTACCGCCATATAATCTAAAACCTGGCGCATCACTGACAAGGCACCCGTGGTATTGGTTACTGGACCCTTTTCCATAATAATTACAAAAGCGTATTTTGGATCTTCATATGGGTAAAATCCAGTGATCCAGGAGTTTACAAACTGCTTATAAACACCAAGTTCTGCCGTACCAGTCTTGGCGGCCACTGAATAATCTACACTATTCAAACCTTTTGCCACCCCATAATCCTGAGTTACACCATCTCTCATCCCATCCTTAACTATTTTTAAATAGGCGGGATTTAAATTTAAATTAGTAATTTTTTCAGATTTTTCACCGAGCAAAATTGTTGGTTCAATTAGTTTACCACCATTAGCCAGAGCAGACACTGCCCGAACCAGCTGAATAGGGCTGACCTGGAAACCATATTGACCAATAGAGGTATGATAAGTGTTTCCCACCCGCCAATCCTCTCCTTCAAAATTTGCCGCCTTCCACTCTGGTGTGGGTATTACACCACCCGCCCCGGAGAAAAATGTCGAGACTAAAGATTCACCAAAGCCAAACATTTTCATATATTTATCAATATTTAAAATACCCAAACCTTTTTGATTTTCAAAACCACCCCCCACTTCATAAAAATAGACGTCAGATGACACCGCCAAAGCCTTTTTCATATCTACATAACCATGAGCTTTCCAGTCCTTAAAAATTGTTGGCTTGGTGGGATCATAAGGGTTTGGCAGGGAAAGCGAACCACTACTAAAAATATTTTGATAGGGGTCAATAATATTTTCATTTAGCGCCGCAAAGGCCATATATGGCTTTACCGTAGACCCCGGTGTATAAAGACCATCAATCACTCGGTCAAGAAATGGTTTATTTTTATCATTTAAATATTTATCAATTAGTGCTTTATTTTGTCCATCAGAAAGCACTTGAGAGCTATACTCCGGATAACTAGTTAAGGCTATTATTTCACCATTTGTAACATTCATAATAACCCCGGCCCCACCAGAAAAACCAACCTGTTTAGCTAGATTCTCTATGGCCTGATACATTTTTGTTTGAATAGGGGCATCAATAGAAAGGGTAAGATCTTCACCATCCTTTGGTTCATGAATAATATTTTCTGATTGAGTGTTCCCTAAAGCATCCACCTCCACAATTCTCTTTCCATTTTCACCAGATAAAATATTATTATAAACTTTTTCTACTCCATCCTTTCCATCAAAAACCTCCGTAAAATAAAAACCGTATTTATCTTTAGCTGGATATTTTAAATAACCCAATACGTGGGCAAAACCATCAAGAGGAATATATTTTCTTAAATCAAAAGCCTTATCCGCTGTATTTTCCGCATTCCAAGCTAGAGTAGTTCCCTCCCGGTCATAAATAACTCCTCGTTTAGCAAAGATTAAAGAGTTTCTTAAACGGTTATTTTCACTTTTAGTAAAATAATAATCTCCTTTCTCTATCTGCAGTATCCAGATTCGACACACAAAAATAAAAATAATTAAGGAAAAAACACCAACTAAAATAAATATACTCCGACGAGAAATTGATTTCTCCAACCGGCCTTCAAACTGATGAGTATCAAAGTTAGGTAGATTACTAGAGTCAATAAAAATCTCATCTGGATCAATATCCTTTCCTCGGCGGTCATATCTAATTGACTTCCTTTTCCAAGGCCATTTAAACATATCAAGATTCTACCATAAAAACCTAGGATTTTTTACTAATTAATTTATTTAATTCTATGAGCTCATCACGGAGGATGGCGGCGGTTTCAAAGTCTAGGATTTTAACCGCGGCATTTAATTGTAATTCTTTTTGTTTAATAATCTTCTTAGGATTTTTTCCCAATAACTCCTTATCAATTTTAAGCAGTTCAGATACGGCTTTATTATGTGGGGATTTAAGTTCCTCCATAATATCGTGTATTTTTTTAATAATAGTCTTGGGAGTAATACCATGCTTAGTATTATAGGCCACCTGAATCTCTCGCCGGCGGTTTGTTTCAGAAATTGCTCTTTTAATAGAACCGGTTATATTATCCGCATAAAGTACCACCTTGCCTTTCACATTCCTGGCGGCTCTACCAATAGTCTGAATCAAGGCTGTATCTGAACGGAGAAAACCCTCCTTATCAGCATCTAAAATCCCAATAAATTCTACCTCAGGTAAATCTAATCCTTCACGAAGTAAGTTTACGCCCACAATACAATCAAATTTTCCCCGACGAAATTCAGTCAGTAACTGAATCCGATCAATAGTTTTAATATCACTGTGTAAATATTCTGCCCTAACCCCTTTAGCCTTCAAATATTCACTCAGATCCTCCGCCATCTTCTTGGTTAAGGTGGTGGCTATCACCCTTCCTCCACCCTTCACCACTTTTTCTGTTTCTTGTATAAAATTAGTCACCTGACCTTTGTACCTACCTTTTTCAATTATTCCCCGGATTTCTACCTCGGGATCAATTAAACCAGTTGGCCTAATAACCTGCTCAATCACCTGCTTACTTTTTTCTAACTCATAATCACTTGGCGTGGCTGAAGTATAGATCACCTGGTTTACTCTCTCCACAAATTCCGGAAATTTTAACGGCCTATTATCACTAGCTGATGGCAACCTAAAACCATGATCAATCAAATTTTTCTTTCTAGAAGCATCACCGGCATACATTCCGTTTAGCTGTGGGACGGTCACGTGAGACTCATCAATAATAGTCAAAAAACCTTCTGGAAAATATGAAAGTAAAGTATCTGGTGGTTCACCAGGGTTTTTACCAGAAAAATGGCGAGGATAATTTTCAATCCCGTTACAATAACCCACCTCTTTAATCAAAGACAAATCATAATTCGTTCGCCTTTTTAATCTTTCGGCCTCCAAGTTTTTACCTTCTTTAATTAACTTTTTTAGCTGACCATCAAGCTCTGACTTAATACTTAAAATTGCCTTCTTCTTTTCATCTTCATTAGTAATAAAATGCTTGGCAGGGAACAAAAAGAAAAATTTATTCTCACTAATTATTCGTCTGGTAACAGCGTCTATTTTATAAATACTTTTAATTTTTGTTTCCGAGAAATCAATTCGGTAAAGAAGTTTCTCGTTTACTGGCATAATTTCCAGAGCGTTACCCACTGCCCTAAATTCCCCTGGTTTTAAATCCGTATTATTTCTTTCAAAATGAATACTAATAAATTTTCTGATCAAATCTGCTCGATTCATTTCCATCCCAACTTCAATTTTAATATTTACCTTTTCATATTCAGTTGGAGAACCTAAACCATAAATACAGGAGACTGAAGCCACAATAATGACATCTTTTCTGGTTAAGAGGGCCTGGGTAGAAGCGTGACGTAAACGGTCAATTTCTTCATTAATCATGGCCTCCTTTTCAATATAAGTATCTGTCACCGGAATATAGGCCTCAGGTTGATAATAATCATAATATGATACAAAATAATGCACCGCATTATCAGGGAAAAATTCTCGGTATTCTTGAGCCAGCTGAGCGGCCAAAGTTTTATTATGAGCAATCACCAACGTGGGTTTTTGGACCTGCTCTATCACATTGGCCACGGTAAAAGTTTTCCCTGATCCGGTCACTCCTAAAAGGGTCTGATCACTCATACCTTTTTTCAGTCCTTTTACCAGTTTCTCTATCGCCTTTGGCTGGTCCCCCGCTGGCTTATATTTGGCTTTAAGTTTAAATAAATTTTGTTGCATAAGAGTTTTTATTATGCTTATATATTTAAGGAAAAGCAAGTACACTAACAACAAGAGGAGGTAGAAGAATGCGGAGACATCATCACATGGACAAGAGAGAGGCGACAGATATTGAAGCGCGAGTATCAAATGTGCAGGAGCGTTTGGTGGCTGAATATGCCGAGAAATACAATCTAAGTGAAGAAAGCCAAGAATATCTGCGCGAGTGTTTCTCGCCACACCCGGTACCAACTGGGATGACGGATGGGCAGGTAAGGTATTTCCTTACTCTACAGATGTTCACGCTGGGTGAACATAAAAAGAAGTGGGAGAACACCGGGATTCGGAAGATGACTCCGGCCATCTTTAGGAAGATAGTCCGGAGAACCTCCAAAAGGGAGGCTGAGGATCAGGTAGCTGCCTAACAGAAACACTGAAGCCTTGCTCGCGTCCGCGCGAGCAAGGCTTTATTTTTTGTATTTTTTAAGAAAATTTGCTTTAAATTCATCAAAGGTATCCTCTAAAATAGACTGACGGATTTGTTTAACTAAATTTACAATAAAATGTAAATTGTGAATGGAGGCGAGCGTACCCGCGAGCATTTCCTTACCCCGAAAAAGATGAGCAATGTAGGCTTTCGAATAATTTTGACAAGAATAACATTCACAATCACTCTCTACTGGCGTTATATCCTCTCTAAATTCCGAATTAGTAATATGGATTTTACCAGTCTTTGTATATAAAGTACCGTTTCTGCCTAATCTGGTGGGTAAAACACAATCAAACAAATCCACACCATTTTCAATTCCCATAAATAAATCCTCAGGCTCTCCTATCCCTAAAAGATGTCTAGGTTTCTCCTCTGGTAAAATTTCATTAACCCATTTTACGGCGGTGGACATATCCTCCTTAGCAAAGGATCCGCCTATACCATATCCATCAAACTTTTTACCATCTACCTCAACCTCAGAAATAAACTTGGCGGATTTTTTTCGTAATGATTCTTCCCGGCCTCCCTGCACAATACCAAATAATGAAATTTTATTTTCAGTATTTAATTTATTATGCTCCTCAAGTGATCGGCGGGCCCATGAGTGTGTCCTATCCAATGCCTCTGTCTGATATTTCAAATCTTCTGAGGGTGAAGTACATTCATCAAAAGCAAAAATCATATCGGCTCCAAGATTATGCTGAATCTGAACTGATTTTTCCGGTGTAATATAATGTATAGAACCATCAAGATGTGAAGTGAAAGACACCCCATCCTGCCCTATTTTTACTAATTTAGGGGCTAATGTGTCATCAAATCTTTCTGGGATCATTAGTGATGGATCAGTAATTTGTATTACCTTAGATATTCCCTTACCATATGCCGCACCTAAAGAAAATACTTGGAAGCCACCAGAGTCCGTCATGGTGGGTCCCTTCCAATTCATCATTTTACCCAAACCACCCATTTTTTTTACGGATTCATCACCAGGTTGTAAATAAAGGTGGTAAGTATTAGCCAAAACTACCTCAGCTCCAGCTTCCCTTACCTGCTCAGAATTCAAAGATTTTACAGTGGCCTTTGTCCCCACCACCACAAAGGCGGGGGTTTTTATTTCCCCGTGTGGTGTTTTTAAGGTCCCCACCCGCCCCAATTTCCCTTTTAATTTTTTCTCAATTTTGAAATCCAAAGCCATTGTTTAGACAATATAACATTAATTAGGGAAATAACACCATTCTCTAATATAATAAATGCTTATTTGAAAAAGCATAACCAGAAGAACTTTTTAAGTATTTTTCAAAATCAATAGCTTTATTTTTATCATTAAACACACAATACCATATTATTTTATATGGTCCCCTATTTGATGTATAATTTGATTGCCCACAATTGTGTTGTTTAATTCTCTCATTGAGATTTTTTGTACTTCCAATATATTTTTCGTTGTTTTTCAAACTTTTAAGAACGTATACGTAATACATACTAATTATTATACAGTCCCACTTCGCTAAAAGCTATGCGGGACACACCACATATACGTATCAGTTTTTATACCTTGTATTAGTTTAACACCGCGAAGCTAATTTGGCCTTGAAAATTAGCGAAGTGGTGTGATATAATCCACTTCATGAATATAAAAAATTTATTTAAAAAAAGCCCAGCAAAAGTTGCTGGACCAATAACCCATAGTGAGCTAAGCCAACTTATAATCAACCGGCTATATACAGCAAATGATGAATTTGTTCGGGGTTATGATTTAATTAAAAAGTACCCACGTTCTGTTAGTATTCTTGGATCAGCCAGATTTAAACCAGACAATCATTATTACAAACAAGCAGAATCACTAGGACGCCGAATTGTAAAAGAATTAAATTACACTATAGTGACCGGTGGTGGCCCAGGTATTATGGAAGCGGCAAACAAGGGAGCCTTTGAAGCTGGAGGAAAATCAATTGGTTTTGCAATCAAATTACCCAAGGAGCAAACAGTAAATCCCTACCTAACAGAATATCTTGAGTTTGAATATTTTTTTAGCCGAAAAACCTTATTATATTTTTCCGCCGAGACTTATATTTATTTTCCAGGTGGTTTTGGTACTTTTGATGAATTATTTGAAATTATTACCTTAATTCAAACCAAAAAAATCCCACCAGTGCCGGTTATCCTAGTTGGTAGAAGTTTTTGGCAACCACTCCTTGAATTAATACACAAACAACTTTTAGATGCTGAAAGTACAATATCAACCGGTGATGAAAATATTTATAAAATTGTTGACTCAGAGGATGAAATAATTGAAATTATTAAAAACGCTCCATTTCGTCAGGAATAACCCTAAAAAAAGTTTCTTATTCCAAAAAGAAGAACAATTAATACAGCAACGGTACAGAATTGCAAAACAACCCCAACTGGTTGACTAAGTTTTAATATAGATTTTGAGTGGATATAATCAAGGTGAAATTTTTTAAATAATACTAATGGTTTATGTTTAATAATTAAATACAGAAATGTGAGAAAATCTGGGATTAAACTGCTAACCGCACCAATAAAAAATATCCAAGGGTGAACAGGATCAAAAAAGAACATAAAGGACAGACAAACACCAAATAAACCATCAAAAAGAACCAAAAGTACATCCCTAATTAGTCTAAATTTCTTAATAAGAGTATCAATAATTTGTATTTTTCCGCAGGAACCTGGTTCAATAGAAAGCAAATCATAATCTCGATGAGGTATTACATCCAGTATAAAATGACTTAGAAAAGCAAGGGAAAAGGCTTCCACGGGATGATCCGGGACCAGTGAGGCCACCGCAGCACCAAAAACAGCATGAGAGGTTAAAATCATAAAAATTATAAATTAATACAGGAATTATATTTACTGACTTCTAGATTATAATAATCCACTAAACTCTTAAGTGCTAACACCGCATCATTTACTTTTTTAGCAAAATAATTATATTCCTGAATCTTCTGATTGTAATATGTGCCATCAATCCCAGGAATATTTTTAAGATTATTTAAATTATCATACATTACCATAGCCTCAGCTTGTTTTTGCTTAATTGAAAGAGAGGAAGTGTCAATTAAATTTTTTGTATTTTGATTAGGCTTAGCACAAGCCGCCAATGGGGTGCCAAAAACTTGCACGGCAATGGTGGTTTCATCCCCTTTATAAACACCCTTTTTTACTGAAATACCTAATTCCTTATAATTTTCGTTTAATATATTGGCTTTATGGCCAGGACTTTCCATCCAGGCAGATACAATCCCCCGATCATCTTCAAAATTTCCTAAGGCTAAGTTTTCACCAATCAAAAGGTACGCATAGCCGGTACTTTTAGCTAGATCAGTTACAGATTTATTATCTGGAGAATCATGTTCGAAATATTGGTTGGTAAATAGATCATCCACTCTTAAACTAGCAATATGATCTAATAATTTATTAGCCTGAAGAGAATTAAGGGAAGCACTTCCCCTTTCAATATTAGTATATTTTAAGATTAATGAATCGCTATTATAGTTATCATTCTCTGTGACCAGCTCTTCTATCTGGTTATGTAGTGAAACTATTTCCAGTTTATCATTAGCTATTGTAGATGTTGAGACTTTATTATTTAAAGCCGGTGGTGCACTAATGGTAATTGGCGTTTTTACGGTAGGATTCTTTTTAAGAGGTATTGTATTAATAGAAGATGAAGTTTGATTAGTGGTAGAAGATACAACAGGGGGGGCATAAATATTAGGGTCAGAAAAATCATCAAAAAGAGCTCTCTTCTGCATTATTAAATAAGAAATAATATTAGCGGTTCCTTGTAATATAATATTGGTAGTTTTATGTATAAACGAAAAAGGATTGACGTCAAATGAAAAAGCCTTAACTGAAGCAGTCAAAAAAACAAGAGCAATACACAGTATTATAATAAAAAAACTAAAACGCTTAAATATATTCCTCATTTCCTATGATTATACCATAATTTCAATATCTGTTGTATAATTATACACATGCAAATATTTGTGATTATCTTTGGTTATTTTAGATGGCACTATGGTAAAGCCTTACGTTCTCTTACTAATGTCTGGAAAAATTTCTTATTTTTTATTTTTGAATTTTTTTCAATTAAATTACTTTTTAAGAACTTCATTGACCCTTGGAAAAGAATGACTAATTCCTATCCAAAGCATTTTAGTTTTAAGGAATATTTCTACGCCTTTCTGACAAATTTAATTATTAGGATAGTTGGAGCCCTTCTTCGTTTTGTTTTGATTTTAATTGGCCTAACTTGTTATATTTTGTTTGCCCTACTCTACCCTTTAATTATTATCGTCTGGATTTGTCTACCTTTAATTATTTTTACCCTCCTTTGGACTGGCCTAGTGCTAATTGTAAAATAACATGACTAATACCGAAACATTTTTAAGAAAAAGTCGTTTATACCCAGCTTTAATATTAGAGAGTTATTTTAATAAAAAAAAGAGACTCCTTTTGATTAAAACAACTGAGTACCTATTATTATTAATTCCAATTATCATAATTCTTAGCATTATTTTTGGCTCGTTTGGTGCTTCTGATCAAAATGAATTGGTAAATACTATCATTTCAAAATTAATGGGTTTAGCTATTTTAGCAGCGGGTATATATCTATTAATGCAGGTATTTGAGGCCTATTTTGCTTCTAGATTTTATTTTGAATATATTGGTCAAAATAAATATGGTTCAAAAGATTATTTTACTTTTTCGGCGGGAAGAATATTACGTCGGGTTCAAAACGATAACATATTAACTGGATTTCTAAAATCACAAAGTGTTGGTCAGCGAATCATAAAAAGGCTAGGAATAAATGAGGTTGAAGTAAATCTCCTATTAATGAAGCAGGCGGAAATCAAAAACCCACCAATCCTAAACTTTAATAAGTTTTCACTAATTAAAATTTCTGATATCATTAACTTTCTCTATAATAATCACCCTGATTTCAAAACTCTACTAACTAATCATGGTCTAGGTATTAAGGACTTGGAAGCAACTACTAAATGGGTGATATTCAATATTGAAGATAAAGAGTATGACCGCCAGTGGTGGACGAAAGAAAAACTAGCTAAAATTCCCGGCGTGGCAAATGATTGGTCATTTGGCAGAACATATCTATTAAATAAGTACAGCCGAAATCTATTAAACGATGAGGAAGTAAATTCCCAAGCCATTTCCCTTTCTGGCCGTTCTAGAGAACTTGAACAATTGCAATCAGTTCTAGCGAGACCAGCAGGAGCAAATGCTCTCCTGGTTGGTTTGCCCGGCCAGGAAAAGATGGAGGTGATTTGGAATTTATGCCGAAAAATAAAAAACCGGGAGGCGGTACCAGAGCTTATTGGGAAGAAACCTATTCTATTTTTAACCTCAATTTTTACTTCGGCTATTAAGGATAAAATAGATTTCGAAGATAAATTAGTTACTATCTTTACTGAAGCTATGGCCGCGGGCGACGTAATATTAATTATAGATAATTTTCCCAAATTAATATTACAGGCAAAACAGTTTGAGCTTAAGCTCTATGAAATAATTGAGCCATATTTGGCAAGTAAAAATGACCAACTTATTGCCCTGGCTGACACAGAGTACTTCCATACTTTAATCGAGTCTGACCAGGCTATAATGTCACGTTTTGAGACCGTCCAAACTAAGCCTCTACTGATGGAGGAAATAATACAAATTATTGCCAGAATGGCACTTTCAGCCGAAAAAACCTATGAAATTTTATATACCTACCCAGCTATTCTAGAAATTGCCAAGAGTGCTGAATATTACTTCCCTGATGGTGTCTCCTCTGACAAGGCTGAGGATTTACTAACAGAAATGTCACCCTGGGCGGTAGAAAATAATATAAATATTATTGGTAGAAATGAAGTCTTAAAGTATATTGAGGAAAAAACCGGAATACCAATAGCGAGTATTTCCTTAGACGAAAAAAATAAATTACTCGATTTAGAAAATCTATTAATGAAAAGAGTAATTGCTCAAAGGGAGGCTATTTTTGCTGTAGCCAACGCTATAAGACGAGGCCGAGCCGGTATTAGAAATGAAAAAAGACCGCTAGGTTCCTTCCTTTTTCTAGGCCCAACCGGTGTAGGTAAAACGGAAACAGCCAAAGCTCTAGCTGAAGTATTCTTTGGAGATGAAAAACTTTTAATGCGTTTGGATATGTCTGAGTATCAAAATCAGGAATCCCTCGCCCGTCTAATAGGTTCTCAGGAAAACAATACCCAGGGGATACTCTCAAACATGCTCCGTGAGCACCCTTATGGAGTGTTGCTATTAGATGAATTTGAGAAAACCAATAAAGACGTTCTGAATCTATTTCTTCAAATAATTGACGAAGGATACTTTTCTGATGTCTTTGGTAAAAAAGTAATGGCCAGGAATATTATGTTTATTGCCACCTCAAACGCCGGGGCTGAAAAAATATTTGAAATCGTTTCAGCTAACAAAAAACTTCATGAATATGAAACAGAAATAATTTCTCATATTATTAAAAATGGTGATTTTAAACCAGAACTTATAAACCGTTTTGATGCCACTATTTTATTCCACCCCCTTACCAAGGAGAACCTAGCTGAAATTGCTAAATTAATGCTTCAAAAAGTGGCAAAAAAACTAGGAGAGAAAGGGATCATACTAACAATTGATAAGGAACTAATTGATTTCATAGCAACTGGTGGCTATAACCCCACTTTTGGTGCTAGACCAATGAATAGGTTAATTCAAGATACCGTGGAGCAACACCTGGCAGACTTGATAATCCGGGAACAACTTAATGCCGGCCAAACCGTCAGCTTTAAAGTTATAGGAAATATTGATAATAAGAATAGCCTTGAACCAATTGTTACCTAAATTTTGGAAGAATAAATTTTACTCCTTTTTTCTGTAAATTTTTTATAATTTTATAGAAATATTTCGTAGTTTTATCATGATCATGTATAAGCATAATTTCTCTACCAGTACCTTTTTTATCATCTAAACGTCTATTAATTTTAGTAATTAATTTTGTATATTGTTTGTCCTTACATTTAGCATTATCCAGACTCCAATCCTCAGTATCAAAACTATAATAACAATCCGCATTATTACTATACACACTATATGATTTACTTAAATTTTCGTATTCTGGTTGTTTATATCCAAGTTTTTTTAAATATTTTATAATATTTACCTCATTAACTCCCCCTCTGTCTCCAAAGGGAAAACGGAACAACTTTATTGGTCTTTTAATCCCCAGGCTGGCATATACATTATTGATTATTTTATCTGTCCTTGATATCTGTTTATATACCTCTGTTATTTTTAATTTTGAAAATGACTTATGATCATAGGAATGATTTCCAATGACATAACCACTTTTAATAGCACGCTTAACATCCTCTGATCTTTTTTTAATTAATAATCCTTGGCAAAAAAGAATGGCCGGTATTTTATTATGGTAAAGGTAATCAATTTTATCAGTAAAATCTTTTCCGGGACCGTCATCAATAGTCAAATAGATTTGCTTATTTTTCATTGGAAAAAATATAGCGGGAAATATATACAGCCATTGAGATCCAAGGGAATGCTACCAAATAACCGGCCAGGACATCACTCAAATAATGAACTCCTAAATAAAGCCGGCTAAAACCGATAAATACCATAATAATACAAAAAACTAGAGTAATAATAATTTTTACATACCTTTTCCAATTAAATTTCCAGACGCAGTAAATCAAAAAACCAAAAAAGGCTAAAATCAAAGTGGCGTGAGCACTCGGAAAAGATGGAGAATTTTCTACAGCCAGAGCCAAGCTGGATAGTGGTCTGGGGCGGTCCACTAGGTATTTAAGGACCAAAGAAGTAGCCCCGGACCCCAAAACAGCCAGAAAAAGTGGAAGGATTAAATCTTTTTTTTTATAAAAATAAAATAACCCAGCCACACAGATTGAGAGAAAAACAATCATTTCCCAGCTACCCAATTTAGTAAATATTAAAAAAAACTGATTCAATGCTTCAGTTCTGAGAGGTAGAATTATATCTGTTAAAAAATTCATTATTTCAGAAATTAAATTTTATTCATACTTAGATCCTCCATGGCTAATGGTTCAATATTATTTTCAATACATTCACCAACATATAATTTATAAATAGCTTCCAAGGTAAGTTTGTCATCAGGATTTTCAAAAAAACCAATAAATTTCTTGTACCTATCAAAAAGAGTGTAAGTAAAAATAGGTGCCTCCTCTTTGGATTTTCTTTTTTCTAACTCTATTTCATCTCCACGATAGCCCTCCATACCTCTATCATAACAAAAAAAATACTTTATTCAAAGGAAATTAATACTTTCTGATCACTCCTTTGACAATAGCCGCCACCTGAAGCTCTGATTCTGGATAAATAGGCTTAAAATCCTTATTGGCGGGCTCAAGATAAACCTTACCTTTTCTATTTCTGTAATATTTCATGGTCCAGCCACCATCCACATAAGCAATAACAATATCTCCATCCTTTGGTTCACCTTTCTTTTCTGCAATCACCATATCACCCTCGTGAATACCGGCGTCAATCATGGAGTCCCCTTTTACCTCCAGTAAATATGAATTATCTTTATTTTTAATTAGATAATCAGTAATGTTCATGGTCTCAAAAAGATTCTCCTCTACGGCCACAGGGAAACCCGCCTCCACCAAACCTAGCACTGGCACTTCACCAATAAGCTTATTTGGTATCAAATGACCACTAGAATCCTTTTCCAATACTCCTTCTTCAATAAGCTTCTGAATTAGCTTGGCAACAGCATTTTTAGATTTGAAGCCAACTAATTTCATGATCTCTGTATAAACCGGCATACGCTTATGGGTTCGGTAAAAGGAAATTATTTTGTTTTTATAATCATTAAACATTGATATATATTATAACAGAAAAGTAGCCACCACATTTACTGAGCGCTGAAGCCAGTTAGAATGAAATTTTGGTACATGGTGCAAATCTACAAGTCTATTAAGAAGAAAACGGTGCCTCAGAGCCTCTCTTTTATATGAGACGCCTTTGATAATTTTAATATCAATAACATCATTGATTCTCTTCAGCTCTGCCTGAATATTTTTCTCTAAAATAAATTTGCTCATATACTTATTAAATTAAATTTATAAACGACTTTTTTATATGTTTATAGTATAGGTGAACGTTCGTTCACCGTCAAGAAAATAACTGTGGATAACTTATTTCCAAGACAAAATCCCCTCTCTGTAAAGGGGTTGTAACCCAAAAAGCTTTAATATATAGTTATATTTATGATTATCTATATTGCCATTGCCACGTTCCTATCAACTCTCCTGGGGGGTCTCTTTGCTCTACGCTTCAAGGACCGATTACATTTAATACTTGGTTTCAGTGCCGGAGCCGTGATAGGTGTGGCTTTTTTTGATTTAATTCCAGAAGCGATTGAATTAAGCAGTAAAAGTACATCCACCGTCCTCTCCATTATTGCTTTAGGTTTTGTTATTTACATGATTTTGGACCGTTTTATTTTTCTCCATACGCACAATGAAGAATGCGCCGCAAATGAAGTCCGCCCCCGAGGCAAGCTTGGCGCCGGCAGTTTGTCCATTCACAGCTTTCTTGATGGTATCGCTATTGGTCTAGCTTTTCAGGTCTCCAGTGCGGTGGGAATTATTGTGACAATTGCGGTTCTTACCCATGATTTCTCTGACGGTATAAATACCGTAAATATGATTTTTAAAAATAACGGCAACAAAAAAGAAGCCTTTCATTGGCTTCTAATTGACGCTACTGCCCCGGTATTAGGAATCATTGTTACCCTCTTTTTTACACTAACCAAAGGCTCACTAGGAGTTATCCTGGCCCTTTTTGCCGGCTTTTTCCTTTACATTGGAGCTTGCGATCTCCTCCCCGAAAGCCACCACGAACACCCCACTTTCTGGACCACTTTTACCACCGTACTTGGAGTATTAGTTTTATACGGAGCTATCAAACTAGCTGGGATATAATCCTTACCTTTTGATATAGAACTCGCCTTTTTTATAATTTTCAATTACTTCCGCCGTTGGGAAAAATATATTGGGTGGTAAACTATCCAAATCAAACCATTTCCAATCAGTAATTTCATCTGGCTCCATAACTTTTGCCTCACCACTAAAATCTTCACAAAATAAACCCAATGTCACATAATGTGCGTGTTCATTCATATTATTGTGAACAGAAATAACTTTTGGATTTTTAGCAACAATACCGGTTTCTTCAGCAATCTCTCTAATTGCTCCATCTTCAAAAGATTCACCCCAATCAAGTTTACCTCCGGGAATAGTCCAAACCCCAGCACTTCTAAAAACGGATCCGGCTTTGTTTGGATCCTCATGTCTTAAACCAAGTAAAATTTTATTTCCTCTTCTTAATATAGTACCAAATCCAGCCCCAACTCTCTTTTTATCTTCAGACATAATAAATTTTTTATAAATAATAATAACCATATTTTAGCATAAAAAAGAGCGCTATTTCCACCGAAGTGAAAATAACGCTCTTTTTTATTAAAATATTTTATTTCCAACCCTTTTTAACCGCCTTGGCCAAGTTTCTAGCGTGCTTAATAGCTAAACGCTTCTTGGTCTTTCTAGAACGGGAAGCTTTATTTTTTATATCTTGTGCTGCTCTTTTTGCCATATGTTTATTATATATTAATTATTATTTTTTGGAAGCTTTCTTTGTGGTTTTCTTAACCTTTTCAACTTTTTCAACTTTCTCTGCTACTGCTTCTGATTTACCGCCAGTTAAGGTTTCTATCACCTTGGTCAAACGATCTATCTTTCCATTTAAAACTTCTATCTGCTTTTTAATTTCCTCCCCACTAACTTTCTTTATATCATTACCAAAATCTGTTCTGGCTGGTGTCTTGTAATCCCCACCTCCAAAAGTCTTCCGAGGAAATCCACCGCCACGCTCACCACCCACTTCCTTTTTACCGCCAAAACAATTATTACAATAAACTGGCTTACCGGCAGTTGGTCTGAAAGGCACTTCACAGGGTTTCTTACATTCATCACAAATTGCCTTAGTCATAGTGACAGGACCTCGGTCCCCACCACGGCCACCAAATCCGCCTCTACCTCCGCCAAAGCCACCCCGGCCACCACCAAATCCCCCGCCACGGCCGCCACCAAAACTTCTTCCGCCACCTTGTCTAAATTCTCCCATTATTTTATTTATTAATTATTAAATCTAAGATAAACACTATGCACTATTTATGGCTAAAAAGCAAGTACTACTTCTCCAAATCCAGGGTGTAATCAATCCTAATTTTACTCACAAAGTCCGGCACGTGACTAACTATAATCATGGCTCCTTCATATTTATTCAGAGACTCAGCAATAACCGGAATATGACGAAAATTTATATGATTGGTTGGCTCATCTAAAATAAGCAAGCCAGGCTTCTGAATAACTAGCCGAGCAAAAGCCACCAAACCCTTTTGGCCCTCAGACAGGCTCCCCACTTTGGTTTGCATCACATCACCAGTAATCAAAAAACCAGCGGCAATACTACGCATTTCCTGCTCGGATATTTTTTTAGAAACTTCAGTTAATGATTGATGTACGGTGTCCTCGAAATTCAAGGTAGAAAAATCCTGACGATAATAACCAATAGTTACCCCCGGCATTATCTTGGTCCCCTCTGCTTCATTTTTAGCAATTAACTCTAGTAAGGTGCTTTTACCAATTCCGTTTGGGCCACGCAATAATAAATGTTGATTACGTCTTAATTTAATATCGGTTTTTCGGCTGGCGGTTTTATGTCCTTTAATAGTTTTAAATTTAGTAATATGCACCACCTCCCCAATTAAATTTTCCTGAGCGGGAATAATAAATGGACGAATAGTTTTGTCTTCTTTTCTCACATCCACTTTTTCCTCCTCCAATTCTTCCGCTAATTCCCTCATCCGCTTAGCCACGGCTCGCAAATTTCCTCCCTTCATAGCAAAGGCATTGGCTTGATCCTTCTTGGCTTGAATTTCCTTCAACAGTAAAGCGTTCTTGCGGTTCTCCCGCTCCATCCTAGCAGTTATCTGATCACGTACGTCTGTATAGTTACCGGAATATTGCTCCACCTTTTGGGTATAAACATCCAAATAAAGCACCGCGTCCGTAAAACTATTTAAAAAGTGCGCATCGTGAGAAATCACAATCACCGTCTTTTCATATTTCACCAAAAAATCTGTCAGGTGAGCAATACCGGCTTTATCTAAATTATTTGTTGGCTCATCCAAAAGTAATAAATCAGGTTTTTGAATTAAGGCCGAAGCCAAAAGTAAACGAGCTTGCTGACCACCAGAAAAAGACCGCACAATCCGGTCATGCACTTTTTCATGACCCCTTAAGTTCACCACCTCCAGTATGTCATCAATTTTAGGATCAATGTCATAAACTTTTTTGGGAAAACATTTTTGAAAAAATTCTCGGACAGTCAAATCAAGCTCGTTCCGGGGAATCACCTGTCTTGAAAGAGCAATGGATAAACCCGTAACCACATTCACTAGCCCAGCCTCGGGTAATATCTGTCTGGTAATTAAACCAAATAATGTACTCTTACCAGAACCGTTTTGCCCCATAATGGTGGTTTTGGTACCTCGGCGAATAGAAAAGTCCACCTCCGTTAATAGAGGTTTATTTTCACCATAGCCAAAAGAGACTTTTTCAAATCTCAATATTGATTCATCAGACGTCATGCCATAGAGAATACTTCATTTTTGATAAAATAGAAAGGGTTATGATTATGTGCTATGCTTTGGGAATGTTTACTAAAGGCCAAGCCACCAGCATAAGATCCCTGCAGGATAAGAAATATCGCCAGAATACTGGCCTTTTTTTAGTGGAAGGTGAAAAAAGCGTGGCGGAAACCCTAACTTCAGATTTTGAAATAAAAACCCTTTTAATTACAAAGCCCTTTTATACAAAATATCTTAAAATAATTAAGGATAAAAAGATTAATTGTGAGATAGTGGAGCAAGGTGAGATAGAAAATGTTGGTACCCTAGAAAGTAATAACTCGGCTCTAGCTATAGTCAAACAAAAAAATACAAAACCGCTAGAATCAAAAGTTGGTGAAAATGAGATTATTCTGGTGCTAGACAATGTCCGTGATCCGGGGAACCTGGGTACTATTATCCGGATTGCAGACTGGTATGGTATTAAAAAGGTTATTGCTTCTATTGGTACGGTGGATCTTTATAATCCTAAAGTTATTTCCGCTACCAAGGGTTCATTTACTAGAGTGGAGGTATATTATGCTGAGTTGAAAAATTTTCTAGCGGGAATAAAAGCTCCAATTTTGGGTGCCTTTATGAATGGCGAAAATGCACACAAAACAAAATTTCCTAAAAATGGAATCCTAGTGATGGGTAATGAATCAAATGGTATCAGCCATGATTTGGAAAAATATATCACCAAAAAAATCACCGTTCCCTCATTTGGACAAACCGAATCCCTCAATGTAGCTATCGCCACTGCTATTTTAGTTGATAATTGGAAGAGAAATTAGGCGGTTCCCCGCAAAAACTATTCAAATTATTTGGTCCTCGCGTCTTTTGACCGGCCTTATCTGCAATAGGACCGGTCTCAAAACCAGACACAAACAATTTGAATGTTTATTGCGGAAAACCTAACCTTATTAAACTCTATGATAATAGTTCCTCCGCGAGCTCACCAATCCCCACTTTTGTTTTTGAGGAACAAGGTATCACTTTATGACCATTAAACTGCTCCTTAATCTTTTTAATTTGATTAAAGTAGTGAGATTTTTTTATTTTGTCCACTTTATTGGCCACCACCACTATATCCCGCCCTTTAGCTTCTAACGCTTCCAGCATCCCCTGATCAGACTTGGTCATCCCTATTTCCGCATCAATAATCAAAACTACTTTAGGATTATGTTGTGAATCAAATAAATACCAGTAAACCAGTTTATTGATTTTTTGTAAAAATTCTAGTTTTCCTTTAGCAAAACCATAACCTGGCAAGTCCACAAAATAGACCGCCTTATTTATCATAAAAACGTTTAATTCTTGCGTTCTACCTGGCGTGTGACTGGTCCGGGCCAAATCCTTTATATTCACTAAAGAGTTGATTAGGCTTGATTTTCCAGCGTTTGAACGGCCTATAAAAGCCACCTGGGGTATACCGTCATCCAGGATCTCATTATCCCCCTTAACCCCTCTCATAAATACCGCGGATGTGATTTTCATAACTGATTTAACCTATCACATAATGCCAAAAGATGATAATACCAATAATAATTGCCGTGATGGCCGAGATGAGAACGGCACCGGCCGCCACGTCTTTTGTATCCCGCGCATAAGGGTGAAACTCTGGTGAAGTTAGATCCATATCAATTTCAATGGCCGTATTAAAAGCTTCTGAGGCTAGGACCAAACCACTCACCAAAACTAAGGCAATCCACTCCACATTGGAAATGTTAAAATAAAATCCCAGAGAAACGGCAATGATAAAAATAAAAATCTGAAGCCAAGCATTGTGGGTGGTTCTAAAAAATACCAAAAGTCCCCGACCGGCGTGAGTAAAACTCTTCGCCCGCTTTATTAATGAAAACTTTTTCCTAGTTATTATCGGTTCGGTCATGGGTGAATTATAGCAAATTATTATAGAAAATTACAGATAAAAAAACCGCCCACGATCACATTTCTGTGACCGTGGGACGGTATGATTAACCTAATGAACTATTGCCCACTCGCCGATTTTCACCGGCTTGGCCTCCATCGTCTTCGGCAGAAATTCACAGTCGACTGAATCTACGCAAGCCTCTGTAAATCCCCTTTGACCAAAGTAGGCTTTCCCAGAAACATTGAGTTCTACCGGCTGACCAGGCAGATTCTCAATGGACAAACGAGCCGCCATATCCGCCTTCTCGTCTTTGCCCTTAAAGGCAACGCCGATGACTGGGATATGTGACTTACCGAAATGACAAAGCCAGCTCTTGATGATACCTGGTAATGCGGCCGCTTCACCCGCGCCGGCAGTCACCACATTCGCCTCGCAGGTTTCAGCAAAACTTCGAACGTCCGACGGATTCCGGTGACAACTTAACACCGATACCCGAAACTTGATCATTCGACCAGCACCTAGGAAACGGAGGCCGTCCTCTATTTGTGGCCGGTCACTTTCGCTTCCAATCACAATTTCTACGGTGAGTTTTTTCTTATCCACCGCAATTCCCATTTCCTCGCGCTGGAACCGCTCCAGCTTCATCCCGGTCAACCGCCAGAAAATGTAACGATAGATGAGCGTTGTCATCTTCACTTCATAATCCGGCACCACCAGCGAATGAACCTGGGCAACATGGTCCGGGTTTTCCGGATCTAATTTGTCTATGCCCTGACTGATGCCCCAGTTGCGAACGTATTGCTTGTCGAGCGACGGCGGAAACTTGCCCATCTTAACCGCTTTTTGCCAAGCAATTTCGTCCACGAAACGGCTTGAGTCCGGCGTCCCTTTCTCATCCACGAGGACGTCTCCACTGAACTCAAACTTGGTATCGGCCATCCGAATACCCCGGCTTGCTGAGTAGTTGGCCAAAAGACCAGCTACCTGCAAAGCCAGGCGTTCACGCTTGGCGCCGTACTTGGCCACGGCCTCGTCAGCGTTCATGTGAACATCATGGCCTTCCTGCGCTTTCGTCGTCGGCGTATAGAGCGGATACGGCAGTAAACTACCGTTAGTCAGGCCCGCCGGCAATAAATGCCCGCAGATTGTCTGATTTTCCTGGTAGCTTTTCCAACCACTACCAGTCAAAACAAACCGCACTATGTCCTCGATCTCCGGTGCCGGCAACAGACGAACGACCGTCGCTCTCTTTTGCAGATCCGGATTTTCTTGAAAATCTTCAAGATCTCGAGGAAGATATCCATCTATCTCCTTTCCACCAGCCAAGAAATCTGTCTCACACAGGCCACGAATGACCCGGTTGATCCAGAAGTAGTTCAACGCCGTCAGCACCTCTCCCTTTTCCGGGATGATGGTGTTCAAGACGAAGTCGAAAATGCTGCAGCGGTCACTCGCCAAAACAAGCATTTTGGGAGAATCATCCGGTCCACCATTGTGGTCCAGATAATACGAATCCCGCACCTTGCCTCGCCCCCGAAGTTTCAACCCAGGTAGCTCTGGACACTTATCCAACACCGCTTGAGGAATCTTTGCCATACTCTTACCCCACCTTTCTTTTCATAGAACCACAACACCACTATAGTGCTGGCTTTATTATCTGAGTTAGCTCTCAATCTATTCTAAATATTAAGCAAAAAAGACCTTTTGTCAAACAACCTAAATAAAAAAACCCCGCATTCTTGATTGTCTTTCGACTTTCAAAAATGCGGGGTATGTGTTCGCTCACCTATTCAATCTCGTCACCAGGTTCCCACCCGATGGTGTTTCTAAACAGGAAAGCTTCGTTTCGCAGAAGATGGGATGGTTCGAATAGCTCGTTCCACTTATTCCGCCGAGAGGCATCTGCAAAAAGTTTCTTCAGTGCTTTATTCCAGACTTCAACCTGCTCCATAGTAGGAGCAAGTTCGTCAGAATACCGAAGTTCACCTTTAGCGATATGTTCCTGAATTGAGCAGTATTCGTTCTCCCAAGAGATTGAAACCGGCAACAGTTCGAACTGCTGACGAGGGTTTTCTCTCAGTTCCTTTGCCCAGCTACTCGGCTCATGCACGTTGAACGCCGCGAGCTGAACTATCCGGTAGGCTGAATCTTCATCAATACCTACCACCGAACCGTTTTCCTTGAGCCAATCCTTCGCTTGCCCGGCCGCATAGCAACCGCGCGAGTTTAGGATTTCCCAAAGCATATTGTCCGGGTAGACCTTCAGACCCTTAAGCACCTTCGTCAGCGTCTCCACTGAGTGAACCGTCACATGGAAAAGATCCGGCCAAGCCACTCGTTCGCACGAGCTCTGCTCAATTGCCCTCTCTTCCCACGTCATCAAGTTTTCCTCAATGGCCTTAAGGTAGCCACGAGCCAGCCGATCCAACCCCTCAATCTTTTCCGTTGAGATGGTGTTCTTCTTTTGCGGCATGGCGGATGAACCAGTTTGCTTTTTACCAAACGGCTCCTGCATAAGCGGTTTCCCACTTCGTGCTGAGAGCCTGATATCATGAGCAATCTTATTCACGGCTTGCACCACCTGGCACAAAGCTTGCGCCGTCGGCAGATATAAACCACGCGGAGCAATCTGGGTGGCGCCGTAAAACGGTTCCAAGCCCAAAATCTTCAACGCGGTATCTTCAAGTGTTGGGTCCACCGCTCCATACTTTCCAATCGCTCCGGAAAGCCTGGACTGTTTCAGATTCTTCATGGACTCCATGAGTTGACTCTGAGCAAGCCGAAGTTCTACCAGCCAAGTGAGGCACCGCGCCCCAAAGCTTTGCATCTCCGCCTCTTGGCCGTGTGTCCTGGCATTCATCGGCGTGAAGCAGTACTTCTTTGCCAAACGAATTAGTTCCCATTCGAGTTTCTTGATCACAACCAAAACGAATACGCACGACGCTGCAAGGTTGAGAACAAAAGCCGGCTCCTCCGTATCATAAGAGGTGATCCCGTCATGGAGATACCTCTTCAGATTTTCTGGCAACTTCTCTTTTCTCTCCGCCACAAAGGCGTTGAGGTCGTGGTGGATGATATCTTCTATCTCCAGCCACCGAGCAATGTCCACCTCCGTCGCCTCGAGTGTAGTCTTTATCCTATGATAAATTGCCATAGGAATCCGACCAATCTCCGCCCGGGCCATAATAACCGCGAGCTCCACTTTCAGCCACATGGCCACCTTGTTTTCAAGGCTCCAGATCTCAGTTATCACCTTATCCGCATAACGATCTATCATCTCAGCCTACCTTTCTTTTTTGTTTCCTATTTAGACTGTCCCTATCAAAGAACAGCATACTCACCAGAGTATAAATCTAATTTGAATATTACACTTTTATCCCAAATAATCAAACCTTCCGCTGGGATTCCTAAATTTTATTTACCGGACCAAAATAGGTAAAAAGAGCCTTGATACCAGCTAAATTTTTATCCCATTCAATACCCTCATGAGTGGCTAGTTCAACCGTGATGGCAGGAATATTTATAGAAGCCAGCCACCCCTCGGCGTCACCGGTAATTTTATAACTATCAAAAGTATTAATAGCTGGATAACCGGAAGCTTTGGAATAGGCATTCATTATATCCAGGGTTTTGGGGAGAATTCCGTTATTACATTCTGATGCATACACGGCATTAGACTGACTATGGAAAAATACCACCGCTACCGGTTTATCCTTCAAAATAAAATCTTGAATCACCTTTGCCTCCGGCTCAGAAAATGCGGCAGTGCCGGCACTTACAATATTATTTCTCCAAGTACTAGTGGCCTGCCAATTACAAGCAAAATTTCTATTTAGATCTACATTATGATTATTAAACCGTCCAGTCCCCACCGGCAAATCAGCTTTCACATCAAAAGATGTAAAACGTCCTTCCTTACCCACCACCTTAAACATCCCATCCGGATTGGCTGATGGAATAATGGTCACGGATAAATTTACCGGAATAACCGTAGGATTGGCACTTAAATAATCCATAAATTTATAAGCCAAGAGTACACTGTTCCATTCATAACCACCATGAATACCACCCACAAAAGCTAAATGAGTACCCCCGCTTCCATAAGTATAAGCCTCAATACCTCGTCCCTCCACCGAACTACCAATTACTGTTTTGGTTGGAGTAATATTATTAATCACTACCGGCTTAACTGGAACCTTATTAACAGCCTGAAGAATTAAAAATAAGATAGCACAAATTACAACAAGAATAATAATCGTGGTAAGAACCTTCCTCAGAGAAATAGACTTCATTATTTAACTAAATATTTTAGTAGAGCATCAAGACCAGCCTGATTTTTGCTCCACTCCGTACTCTCATGATTTGTTAATAGAACACTAATGGCGGGAATATTTTCCTTGGCTAGCCAGTTTACCATATCACCGGTAATAGCATAGAAATCAAACTCTTCAGAAGCGGGATAACCAGAGGCCTTAGCATAAGTACTGGTCAAAGTTTTGGTCTCGGCGGAAACACCGTTATGGCAACTTGATGAGTAAACTCCACCGGCGGCACTGTAATATACCACCACAGCTCTAGGTGTATTGGTTTCAACATAGGCCTTCAAAGCTTGACTCTCAGGTTCGGAGAAAGCGGCAGTACCACCACTGACTGACTTATTTTGCCAGGTACCAGTAGTTTGCCAATCACAATCAAAGTTTCTATTTAAGTCCACCGTATTAGCGTTGAAACGGCCAGCAACCTCTTTAGAAGCCACCACATCAGCCGAAGTAAAATTACCGGTAGTAGTACCAACTGTTTTATTCAAACCATCTGGATTCAAAACTGGAATAACGGTAACTTTTAAATTAGTAGGAATAAGATTTGGATTAGCTTTTAAATAATCCATCGCTTTATAAGCCACCAAAGCAGTATTCCACTCATAACCACCGTGAATACCACCAACCAACAAAAGTTCGTCTGCCCCGGTACCAAAATGATAAGCGTTAATATCCCGGCCCTCTACTGACTTACCTATAACCGTCATTTCCTTATTTACTGGTGTAGTATCCTCAACCTTCAAAGTAGTGGTGGCCACTTCCTCATTATTAACTACTACTTTATTTGATGAACTACTTATTAAAAAATAAACTCCCACAATCACCAAGACGATAACAATACCAATAATTATTTTTTTACTCATATATTTATATTAACTAATAATCCTACAATTATAGCATATTTAAACTATGCAAGTTAGCAGAATTTACCATTTAAAACAAAATAAATAGGGTGGCACTTTTGCAAGGCCACCCTATATTCACACTCTACGCCAGATATTATCAGCTGTGTGGTTTGCGTGAAGAGCAGTCAATGTCCGCAAAGCAGTCTACACATTGAAGATATCCTTGCCTACTACATGTCTTACCAAGAGACTTCAGCAAACCAAGCGACTTTCCACACTTTGGACAATGCCAGGTGTGGTCCGCAATCTGAGCCTTAGTCTGATGAACCGCTGGAATCGGATCACCCTCGTGATAAACAAGTTTTGCGGCCCTCTCGAGGCGCTTTCTTAACTCCGACGGCAGCAAAGACCCAACACTTTTCCTTCTCATTTTTACCCCCTATATTTTAGACCTGTTCCGCTTATTAAACTACTCTTTCCTACAAAAAAGGCAAATAAAAAATTACCAAAAAAGATAGCTGGCTGTGTAGGTAGATATTGGAACCTATTAGACAGATTTCAGTCCCGAAACAGCTCTTTAACCCTTTCGTAATCATTTTTGACTTCATTACGAATTTCATCAAAAAATATCTTATTGTAATAATCACGCTCTATTTTAGATAATGCCCAGTTTCTTATTTTTTCATTTAGGTTCTCGTCTTTTTGTTTCATTCCTAGAGCAAAATCATAAAAATTACTTTTTAGGTGGGCCATAGCATCGGCGCTAGCCATAATTTTTCCTTCTAAGGTTTTTGGTACCTCTCCTTTTTTGCAGCCATGAAATTTAATTATATCGCCTACAATAATTTTAATTTCTTCCTCAGTAAAATCACATTCTGCTAAAAATTCTTCAGCAATTTTATTGCTTTTTTCTTCATGCCCAGGATTCTCCCTTTGCATTACTGCATCTGCAATATCATGTAATATTGAAGCGGCCACAACTAAATCACTATTTGCTTCATAACGTTTGGCTAGTTGCTTCGAATACTCGGCAACAAGAAAAATGTGGTTTTTATATAACCAATCAGCCCATTCATCGCGAGTGTTTTCTTTCTTATTGTAAAGAGTTTCAACTATGTTTTTTAATTTTTCTAAACGATTCATCTGAGTTTAATATCAAATTTATTTGCTGGCCGACTCGGGCTGGGACCTTTGGGTTCATTGCCCCGTAAGGCTATTCTAGCATATTTTATATCACCGAGTCGACGCGACTTGAGCACCTCAAAAAGTGACAAAAGTGACACAGGATTAGGGTTAAAGGTTACACTCAACTGTAACATTCGTTGTATTATAAGCTCTGTTGGTCATGTATCAAATAATTGATTTTACTCTCCTCCCCATCAAAAACTGGATCATCTAAAGAATATTTAAACATTGGTCTTACTCCTCGACCTGAAAATTCTAGCGTTTTATAAAGATAGCCAAGAAAGGTTCCTGTGTATTTATAACACCTAATACAACCCTTTATTTTATCCTCTACATCGTCGGTATACCCTTTCCATTTACGGATTTGCCACCGTCTCTCAATCCATTCTTCAACGACAAATGTTAGCCACATAACCAGCTCCCGTTGGGCCAAAACATTGCCTTTTTGGCTAATACGGACTAAAGATATAATAATCCTCTCTCTGTGACGGTCATCCTTAGGATTAGCAGAAATCATGAGCGTGTAAAGCTTATCCTTATACCTTGAAAGTATTAGATCTACTTCAATTTGATTCTCATACATCCTAACACATTTATGTCTATATCTTACCCACCGTTTTTGAAATTTACGGTCAAGTTTACAGGTAATCCTATCCCAATCAATATCGTCATTTTCCGTCTTAATATTTTTCCAAATATAGCGGTATACAGAAGGAGTCTCTTTTATAAGCCAAGTACTACTAAATGTTTTAGGTTGCTTCTTTTTTAAAGCCTTTCTAAGGATTTTAATAGCTAACCTAAAGTCCATTTAATCTACTTATAAACAAACTAAAAATAATATAGATCTCCAAGGCAAAAGTGATAAAAGTAATATTAGATAAATAGCTATAAAAATCCAAGGTACAAATAATTCTATATGACTAAATGGCCAATATTTATCCTTATTCTCACCTCGACCCAACGTTTCCCATTCTGTATCATATAATGCTAATGGTAGACGAGACTCTATTGCATGAATTACCTCAAATTTCCCGCCATTAAGACCCTTGTACGACCGAATTATTCGGTACCATAAATAGCATATTACAATTCCAGCTAAGGAGGCCAAACATAAAATATAGCCAACATGTGAAGTCTTCGATACAACGAAACCAAGTAGCGCTACTAAACCAGTATTAAGACCGAGAAAAAATTCGTTAGTCTTCAATCGTCTATCGCTAATTTTTTCAGCAGAATCAATATATATTTTATACTGATCTAATAAATGATCAACATATTTATCACCGTACTTCTCACTGGTTGATACAAATAACTTTTTTTGAATATCTTCTTGTTTCATATTAAGAAAGTTCACGGACAGCATCCACAATAGAGCCAGTACTCCATTTAACGACTTTGTCCGCATTATTTTTTACTATACTAGAAGTCTTTTCACTTGCAAATGGTTCGATAGCAAGAATGGGTTTGGGGTTTGTAAAACCTTTAGCAATTTTTATTTCTTTGTTTATCCACGAGCTATAAGTTGAGTATACTCCAGCGAGTATAATAATAACATCACAAAATCTCATTTGATTTTGAATTGCTTCATATAACTTTTCTGAATTGGGGGCGTTATGTATTGGGTCATCTTTTGGTACTGAGTAATCTTTATAATTAAAGCGTGGATCAGCATCTAGCATTTTTATAAGATTATCGTAATTTTTACCATAAGCCCAAGAGTGACTAATGAATATATTGTATTGTTTCATCTTTTTATTTTAAATTAGGTTTTTTAATAACATTAATAACTCGACCGTTAACGGTAAAATCGTCATCCTCGTGCAGATAAATCGGTTCGTAATCATAGGAGGAATCGGCCATAAGAACAATTTGATTATTTTCCTTATCCTCGATATATCGCTTAATGGTTGCCTTGTTATCCACAATCACCAAATAAATCTGACCGTTAATAGGATTGTTTTGGTTTGAATCGACGATCACATAATCTCCGTCCTCAATCTTTTTCCCTTCAATTTCTGCTCGGTTCATCGAGGTACCATCGGCTTTTATGGCAAATAGACCTGTGCTGTTCTTTTTTCCAAGGAGATTGTTTGAGATCTTTAAAAACCCTTGAAAATTAGTCTCGGCAAAAATATTCGCTGGACCGCAATTAGCTGTCCCGATTAAGGGGATGGAGAATAACTTAGCCCCTTTTTCTAGTAGACCCTTAGCCCAATTTGGATCACGTGGAATAAGACCTTTTTGAGGATGAGTCGTTAAAAACCCTTTCTTTTCAAGCTGGATTAAATGGTGCTTGATTTTTTGAGGTGATTCGTCCACCATACCTATAGCCTCCGCCAAATCCCTAAGGCTTAATTCTGATAAATTCTGTTTTTTTGAAAGTTGCAGTAACTTTTCTTGAATTGGGTGCATATGAACATACTAGCATATAGTAAACTTAAAAGCAACACCTCCTTAATACTTGACAGTAAAATCGTCTGGGTATATACTTACTACCATAAGGTCGAGTTTTATTAATCATAATGAATATTTCAATGCCATTAACGCCTACAACAGGTTACGTTCATCCAGGAGAGTTATTTGTGTGCAACTGCGGTATACCATTAGCACGCAAAACTAAGGATCAGGGATATGAGCTGTTAAAGCTTCACAATGGTAAATCAATAAAAATACAAGTGACTTTCGGTAGTATGATTCAGGTAAAATGTCCAGTTTGCGGTCGTGGTTTTGCCCACCTTAGGGTCAGTGACTCAATACAGGTTAGGGGTTAGAGTACCTAGCGACAACCAAAAATTAGTTAAAATTTAATCGAGCATCGTTTGGAACGCCCAAACATTTATTTATACCTATAAGTGGTATGAATACATGTTTGGGTGTTTTTATTTATCAATTTAATTTATCAAAATGACTCAAAAACAAACTATTGTTAATCCAATCCACTCCGATTTATCACTCGTGGTAACGGATGTAAAACGAGTACCTGAATTTATCAAATTCGTTATGTGGTCAGCCACACCAAGCCAATTTCGAGAGACGGAAACTCAGAAGGATTTTGCTCAATCGGTCGGAGTATGCGAGGACACCCTTACGGACTGGAAAAAGCACCCTCAATTCGGTGTTTTGATCTTTCAGTTTATGAAAGAGTGGATAAAAGACCGTATCCCCGATGCCATTGGTGGTCTGTATATGAAAGTGTCCAGCGAAAAAGCAACAGGTAAAGACGTTGAGATGTTTATTCGTATGGCTGGAGAAAAAATTATTAGCAAGGAAGATAATAAAAAATAATCATGACAAATATTAATTGGAAAGTAGAAAATAGAGCGGTCAAAGATCTAAAAACCTGGGCTAAGAATCCAAGGAAAATAAAACCCCTGGCTTTCGCTCGATTAAAAGAGCGAATCACCCAGCGTGGTTTTCACGATGTAATCAAAATTGATACTGACGGCACGATTCTTTCAGGTAATCAACGTAAGAAAGCTTTACTGGAATTGAATATACCAGAAGTTACAGTTTTGATACCTGATCGAAAACTGACCGACGAAGAAAGGGATAAAGTGGCACTAGAAAGCAACACCAACGACGGCGAATGGGACTTCAACATTCTCAAATCCTTCGATTTTGGAACCTTGACCGATATAGGTTTCGACCAAATGGAATTGATAAAGTTTTGGGATACTGATAAAGAAGTGCTGGATGATAATTTTGACGTTGAGAAAGAATTAAAAGCAATAGTCGAACCACAAACAAAACTTGGAGATATTATCACTCTCGGTAAGCATAAAATTCTTTGTGGAGATTCCACTAAGCCTGAAAATCTCAAAAGACTTTTAGGTGAAGAGAAAGCCTCGATGATCTATTCGGACCCTGTTTACAATTTGTCCGTAAATTATTCAGGTGGAATTGGTGGGCAAAAAAACTACGGTGGTAATGTAAATGACACTCGCAGTTATGAAGAATACAAAATCTTTATTCGTACAAGCCTAGAATCAGCCTTAGCAGTTACTCTCCCCGATACTCATATATTTTATTGGTGTGATCAGGTTTATATCGGATTGATTCAGGAAATATACAGATCGCTTGGAATTGATAATAAGAGAGTTTGCTTATGGCTAAAAAATTCACAAAATCCTGTACCAAAAGTCTTCTGCAATAAAGCCTACGAGCCAGCCGTTTACGGAATTCGTGGAAAACCCTACCTTACGGAAGCTTTGACTAATCTCAATGAAGTGATGAATAAGGAATTTACCACTGGTAATGAACTTATTTCTCAGGTCGATGATTTTCTAGAGATTTGGACGGCAAAACGTCTTTCCGCCAAAGATTATGAGCATGCCACGTCCAAACCACCGACCTTACACGAGAAGGCTATAAAACGCTGTACCAAGCCAAATGACATCATTCTAGACAGCTTTTTAGGCTCAGGGAGCACCCTAATTGCAGGGCAACTCCTTGACCGTAGAGTTTATGGTTGTGAGCTGGAACCACGGTTCTGTGATCTTATCATCAGACGTTTTGAGAAACTTACTGGTTTAAAAGCTAACGTTAAACACCATGAAGAAAACAAATAATCTGATCGATAAGTTTCTGGAGGAGTTGAGAAAAGTACCAATCGTTCAGGTGGCTTGTGAGAAGACTGGCATATCTAGAAATAGTATTTACCGTTGGAAAAGGAAAGATGAAAAATTTTCTCAGAAAATGGAGCAAGCTTTGATTGACGGCGAAGCTTTCGTAAACGACATGAGCGAAAGTCAGCTCTTGTCCATGATTAAGGAGGGTGAATGGCCAGCAATTAGTTTCTGGCTAAGACATAGGAATCCAAAGTTTAAGGATAAGATGGAAATTACCACCAAAATTGTGGACGAAAAACTTACGGCCGAGCAAGAGGAAGTTGTTCGTAAAGCATTAGAGTTAGGTTCAATTATTAAAATCGATAATCAAGAAAAAAGCAATGGACTACAACAATAATAGTATATTATCTGAAGAATTATTTCAGATAATGGTTAAGGATAGAAAAGTTAGGACAGCAATTACCAAAAAAAGTCACCGTCACTTCTTTCATTTTTACTTTGCTCACTACATTAAGTATAAAACCGCACCGTTTCAAAATGAGATATTTAGTTTAACCGAAGACCCAAGTAAAAATTTATTCATCGTCGCTTTTCGTGGTTGTGGTAAATCTACCATTATTACCACTTCCTATCCGATTTGGTCTATCTTAGGTGAGCAACAAAAGAAATTCATTCTAATTCTCTGTCAGACACAAAGTCAGGCCAAGCAACATATGATGAATATGAGACGAGAATTAGAGAATAACACTATGTTGAAAAACGACCTCGGACCGTTTAAGGAAGATTCCGATGAATGGGGTGCATATTCGATTGTATTCTCAAATTCTAACGCCAGAATCACAGTGGCTTCTAGTGAGCAAAGTGTGAGAGGTTTAAGGCATAATCAACACCGTCCAGATTTGATAATCTGTGACGACGTGGAGAATATTGCCTCAACTAAAACCAGAGATGGTCGAAACAAGACTCATCAGTGGCTAACAAGTGAAGTAATACCCGCTGGCGATAGAAATACTAGATTAGTAATAGTTGGCAACCTCTTACACGAAGATTCTCTACTAATGAGAATCAAGGAATCTATTCAAGAGAAATTTATTGACGGTATATTCAAAGAATATCCCCTTATTCAAGACGGAGAAATATTGTGGCCAGGAAAATATCCAAATATGGAGGAGGTGGAAATTGAAAAAAGGAAGGCTGGCAACGAGCCAGCTTGGCAAAGAGAATACCTACTTAAAATTGTTTCCGATATGGCTCAGCCAATTCATCGTGATTGGATAAATTATTACGATCAATTACCACCCAAATACGATGAAAGAAAAAAACTTCTCAAGGGACAATACTATGATTTTGATAAATGTTGTTATTTCCCTGGCCGACGACCCAATCCTGTCTATGATAGATTTGGAGATGAAAAAGATGCCTATCGAACATGCTATGGAATTAAAATCGGTATAGATTTAGCAATTTCAGAAAAAGATACCGCAGATTATACAGCCATGGTTCCAGCAATAATTTTTGGAGATGGTGATAAACTAAAGATATACATCTTACCAAAAATTATTAACCAAAGGGCAACCTTTCCCGAAACAGTAGATCTATGCCGAACTCTCAATAAAACCTATGATGATCCAGGAATTGGGGATCCATTATTAATTGTGGAAGATGTTGGTTACCAAAGAGCTTTACCACAACAATTAAAAATAGAAGGTATAAACAACGTTGGCACAATGAGACCGTGTGGAGATAAGAGGGCTCGATTAGTTTTGACAGCAGATTACATAAAAAGTGGTAAGGTTGTATTTCCAAAACAGGGAGCGGAAGAACTAATCGAACAGATCGTACATTTCGGAGTCGAAAAACACGATGACCTAGCTGACGCATTCTCTATCGCCATCTTGCATATCATAGAAAATCCTCCAAGATGGATTGGTATCGCTTAATTATTTACTAAAACCCTATTTATCACATTATCAATTACCCAGTATTTATATTTTCCTAATCGTAAATATTTATACTGTTTCATTTGGAATTGTTCGTAAATACCCCTCTTATTAATTAGGGAAGAAAGTTCATCAAATTCCTTCTTTTCATTTTCGAGAAGGTTATCTCGAACAATATAATAATGTGGTATATCTGCCATAGTCTTGGCAAAAGTCCAATTGATATTGTCTATGAAGTTTTCAAATAATCTTAAATACCACCGAACTGGTTCGGCAACTGTTTCTTCGTTTATATTCTTCTCTAAGCAATACGGGTTTTTAAACCACCCGAGCAATGTCTTTTGACCTCGACTAGCATTACAGCTAAAACAACAGAT
>Ga0247841_10000944_pt1 | contig 71029 bp, 67 predicted proteins | sample LaCruzMarch2015__2_FD_192410 | JGI IMG/M metagenome (GOLD analysis project Ga0247841, IMG submission 192410) | Freshwater microbial communities from meromictic Lake La Cruz, Castile-La Mancha, Spain - LaCruzMarch2015_18m | ecosystem: Environmental > Aquatic > Freshwater > Lake | place: Spain... | reverse complement strand
AAAAACAACCGAGTCTCATCGAAGTGACAAAATTGTAGGATGCTCCTGCCGGGATTCGAACCCGGGTTACAGCCTTGAAAGGGCCGTGTCCTTGGCCACTGGACGACAGGAGCATACTCTTTAGAGATAAAAATGATTTATAAAACTAACTACCAATTCAAATTATAAATTTATCTTTCTTGCATAAACTCCAACAACGGGAACTTCTTTTTCTTCTCCACTAAGAGCATATATCCAGCTTGTTATCCATAATAATGCAACAACTATGTTTATTGCTGTTGCGATTATCCATCCTATAAAGAATATATGCCAAAATAATGAACTGATTATAGAACCAATTAACGCAACTATGAATACGATTGAGCTTTGCTTTGCATAAAACATTACATATTTATCTTCTTTTTTTGTAACAAGTGCGATTATGAAACCGACTATGCTTAAGAATGTTGCAAGAAATGCAAATAACTTTTTGTCATCCTCTTTTCTGTTTGATATCTTTTTTTGTTTTGCCATTTTTCTTCTTTTACCCGTATTTTTCCATCGCGTAGCGGGCTTCATCAAGAGTAATTCCTGGGGGGTTAAAAGGACGTTCTTGTGGCCATTCCACCGGACCCTCTAGAACTTTCCTATTTTTTACATCTGCTTCAGATAACACGGTTATTCCTAACCTCCTATGAAGTTCAACATCCACAACTAAATCTCCTACCATAAAAGAGTTAGGCCAAACATGTTAATAAATGTTTCCAAAATCTTGAAGGTTCAAATCAGAAAAAATAGCTCTCAAGTTCATTTCCCTACTATTTTTAATTTTACTTAAATGAACTTGCTCGATGAGCCCTCGAGGATTTGAACCTCGGACCCCCGCCTTTCTTAGACCCAAATTCATGGGCGAACTATATGCTTCTAACGAAGCACACTCTTATAAGAGCGGTGCTCTAACCAGCTGAGCTAAGGGCTCGTATTATAACTTAGACTTAACAAGATATTTAAAGGTTTTTCTTAATATTTATTTATGATAATCGGTTTAACTGGAAGAATTGCTGCAGGTAAAGGACAGATTGTTAATTATTTGCTTGGAAAAGGGTTCAATTATACAACTATATCCAATCTTGTCCGTGAAGAAGCTGCAAAAAGAGGAATAGGAATAACAAGAGAAAATTTGCAAAATCTTGGAAACGAAGTGAGAAAAGAAGAAGGTGCAAATGCATGGATAAAAAGACTTGTCAGTAATATAAGAGAAAATGAAGAATATATTGTTGATGGAATAAGAAATCCTGCTGAAGTTGAAGAATTAAGAAAACAGAAATATTTCTTTTTAGTTTCTATTGATGCTCCGCAGAAAATAAGGTTTGAAAGAATGCTTAAACGAGCAAAACCGAGTGATCCAAAGACTTGGCAAGATTTTTTAATTATAGATAAAAGGGATTTTGGCGAGGAAAACCCAAATGGACAACAGGTAGGTAAATGTATGGGTCTCGCAGACTTTACGATTGTGAATGACCGTTCATTGGAATACTTAAACAAGCAGATTGATGCGATATATAACAAAATATCTGGGAGTAAAAAATAAAATGTTAGTAGGATTAATTGGCAAGGCGAATGTAGGAAAAAGTACTTTTTTTAAATCTGCTACTCTTTCAAATGTTCTCATAGCAAATTATCCTTTTGCAACAATAAAGCCCAATCATGGTATTGGTTATGTAAAAGTTGACTGTATCGATAAGGAGTTTAATACTCAATGCATGCCAAGAACAGGTTTTTGTATAAACCATATAAGATTTGTTCCTGTAGAGTTGATGGATGTTGCTGGCCTTGTTCCTGGTGCAAGCGAGGGAAAGGGTTTAGGAAATCAATTTCTTGATGATTTAAGACAGGCAGATGTTTTTATACAAATTGTTGATGCAAGCGGAGGAACAACGATAGAAGGTAAGCCTGTTAAGCCAGGAACACATGATCCTTGCGAGGACATTGAATTTTTAGAAAAAGAACTTGACTTGTGGTATTTAGGAATATTAAGAAAGGTTTGGAAAACTTTTTCAAAAACAATAACAAATTCAAACGAGTCTGGAAATTTTGCTAAAGCAGTTGCAAAACAATTTTCTGGCTTGAAGATTGATGAGACTATTGTTAAAAGAGCATTAAGCAAATCAAAACTTAATTCTGAAAAAGCAGTTTCTTGGACAGAAGAGGAGCTTTTGAAGTTTTGCCATGAGTTAAGGCATATTGGAAAACCAATGATTGTTGCTGCCAATAAATGTGATTTTACTGAATCAAAAGAAAATATTGAGAAAATAAAGTTGAAATATCCTGAACTGAAAATAATCGCATGTTCTGCTGATTCTGAACTTGCATTAAGAGAAGCTTCAAAAGCAGGACTTATTGATTATGTTCCTGGAGAAAATAAGTTTGAAATTAAAAAAGGACTTAATGATAAACAAAAAAATGCGCTTGAAACAATAAGAAAAAATGTACTTGAGAGTTATGGCTCAACCGGAGTTCAGCAAATTATTGATAATGCTGTTTTTGATATTTTAAAATATCTTGCAATATTTCCTGCAGGAGCGCATAAGCTTGCAGATAGTAAGGGAAATATACTCCCCGATTGTTTTCTTCTTCCACCCGGAAGCAGTGCTCTTGATTTTGCTTTTTCTCTTCATACAGATATTGGAAAAAACTTTGTCAAGGCAATAGATGCTAGAACAGGAAAAGCTGTTGGTAAAGATTATAAGTTAAAGCATCGAGATGCTTTAGAAATTGCTGTAAAGTAATTATAATTTTTTATCATACATTTCTTTTTAAATGTAGTTTTATTAAAATAACTATGTGGGGAAAAGAGTTGTTAGGCATCATAAAAGAAGAATTTGGAATGGATTTTAAGATTGAACCTTGGAGTCATTATAAAGAAGGTTGTTGTCCTTCCTGTGAGCCTGGCGGACCTTGGAGAACTTACGATGTGAGTTATAATTCAAAATATCTGACTTTTTTTGCAGAAATGAAACTTGTTCAAATTGGAAGTGTTAGATACGCTCTTCCAGAAGAGTTTAAAGGCGAATTTGATGGTTTTCTTGTTTCTAGAAAAGGTTTTGCTAGTATGGAGAGATGGAATGAGGATTTAATAAAAAAATTACATGAAGAATATGAAAAGAGGAAAGATGTAAGGGCGATAAGAAGGAAAATGAAACCGGTAGAGGAAAAATCGATGATTGAAAAGTTTGTTTTAATGGCAAATTTGCAATCACAATTACCACCACACCCTGTAAATCACACTAGGCAGTTTCAAGGAGTTTTGGTTGATAGTCTAAGTGATAGGGAAATGCTTAGTGCAGAAGTTGTTTCATTATATGGTGAGTATGATTTATCTAAAAGTATCGGCTATAGTCTAGAAAAGTTTGATCATCCAGTTGATCAAGAAAAATTAAAATCGCTTTTGGAAGGAAGAAAAGTTTTTGCGACCATTATAAATTCTAGGGGTTATTGCTTAAGAGACAGCGAATCTTATGCAAAATATACTCGCTCTTTTGGAAGAAGGCAAGAAAGAGAAGAAGAGAAGAATGTTTTTGCTGTGAGAGTAGATGTTGTTGAAGATACGGTTGGCGTTAGAGCTGCGGTTAATGAGTTGATTGGTGTTGGAAAAGAGTTTGAAGATTATTTTAAATCCAGAAAAAAATAAAGTTTTAAATAGGTCTTTCATTTTTGTTATTTATTATGAAAATTCAAGTTCGTGTAAAAACAAACTCATCGGAGCAGAAAATAGAAAATTTCGGAGAGAGACACTATCTTGTTTATCTTAAATCTTCTCCAGAAGATAATAAAGCGAATATTGAACTTCTTAACTTGATGTCAAAAGTTCTCGGTGTTCCTGCACTGAAGATAAAGATTGTTTCAGGGCTTACAAGCAGAGATAAGACACTCGAGATTGTTTATTAAAGAGAAAAGATTATAAAAAATTAAATTGTAACTTCTTGCTCAACACCCTTAACAAGATTCCAATCAAGCTTTATCAATTGCTTTACTGCGGGGTTGATTGTATTTAACTTGAATAAATCTGATTTTCCAACTCTTCTTGTCTTTATTACTATCTTGTTTCTTTCAAGATTATCCCAAAATGTTTGAAGTGTTGAATAGCTTACTCCTGAATTTTTTGCTATTTCTGTTAAAGGATAATCAAAGGATTGGAATGTTATAAGAAAATCTAATACCCTCATTATTGGGTTGTTTCCAAATACTTCTACAAATATTGTTTCGTTTTCCATATTATTCGTGAGATATGTATGTTTTTAAATGTTTCTATTTATGTTTTTATATTTCAATATTAGAAACATTTAAATATTGCTTATTCTTTAAATGATTATGGATTTTGAAAATGAGGATAAAATAAAAGCAACAATACTTTATCATTTAAGAAGAAAAAGAATTATTGGTGCCAAACATACGCATTTTGATACATTAAAATTTGGATTTCCTTCTCATTTAGGCAAAAATATAAAAAATATTTCAGAAGAATTAATTAAGCAAGGATTTATTATAAAAAAGCCAACTTCTTATGGCTTGCAGGTTTCTCTCAACAAAGAAAAATTAAATGAAATAGAAAATTTTATTAAGAAAGTTCTTGGATTTTCGTTTGAGTTATAAACATGGCCGGGATAAAATATGAACTAGCAGAGGATATTATGGCGCGAGTTTACGAAATAGTGAAAACTCTTGGAGAAAATGCAGACCATGTCAGACTTTCCGGGGTTTATGCTATTCGTTCACATGGTAGTGGTTCTAGGGGAACAATTGCAAGATGCCATGCTCTTTCAAAAATTTGGCAGCTCGCTCTTGGAATAAAAGCAGTTTATCTTATCGAAGTTATAAGTGAAAGATTTGATAAAATGTCTAAAGAAGAGCAGGATAAAGTTATTATTCATGAGATAATGCACATTCCCCAGTCATTTGGTGGAGGTTTTGTTCATCATAATATGGTGCATGCGAGGAGTGTTGAGGAGATGTATAGAAGATATTTGAGGTTGAAGAATGAGAGTAATTATTTTGCTAAAAATCTTTGATTCTCTATTCTAGGATAGAAGCGATTAAATTCATTTTCTTCTAACTCTGTTCCCAAGGAAATAGATTTGACTACATCTCTTTGTGTTCCCCTTTCAACTACTAATCTATAAGAATCATAAAGTCCGTTAGTATTTGTGTCTATATATTCATTAACTATTCTTGCATTTAAATTATCTGGTTGACTAATACTCTTAGATAAAGAATCTATGGTTCCTAAAGCAGTTTGATATTTTCCAGAAGAAGTCTCTAAAAAAGTGTAAAAATTATCTTCGGAGTATCTTCTATCATTTACAGTTGGAACAACTAAAGTGATTGCCTTCCTACCATCGTTTGTTATAAACTCTTCTAATTTTGCTCCTGTTTTTATTGTATCATCCCAACTAAAATCTCCTAATAAACAGCCCATACATAAAGAGACAATACAAGACCCAGCCCAAAGACTAAATTTTGTTAAGCTCATTTTATTTCTCCTGCTCTGTGAATTTTAACATAACTATCTCCCCCATAAATGCTTTCAGGACAATAATGTTCTTGTCCTTGTCTCCTAAATGCTTCTTCTTTTTTTGTATCAAATTGCAAGTAAGTTAATTTAGCACCATAGTTTCTGACAAATTTTCCGTCACTAAACCATCTTCTTAAGGGAATGTCCTCTATATGATAGCTTACATGATTCGACCTTTCTCTATCAAAATAAACAAAATCTGCTCTTTCTTCTATTTCTCTTTCAAATTTTTCAGCTTCTTCCTGTAATCTTTTTGTTGCAGTGTTTCCATCATCTGTTCTTAAATTGTGAACTTCTGAAAATGGCAGAGGAGTACCTAAATGGACTTTTTCTCCTTGTTTTGTTGTTCCAATTAGCCCCTCTTCACTATCTTCTAATCTTGTTATTAATGTCATTTTGTGTTTTATCGTCGTGTTTTTAGCACAGACAAGTAACAACATAGGTTCTTTTATAGCTTATTTCTCCTTATCGGGAGAAACATTTATATATTGAAAAAGATTAGGGGGAATATGGAAACAAAACAACTTGAAGAATTTGGATTGACAAAGAATGAAGCATCAATTTATATTTTTCTTCTGAAGACAGGAGAGACTACTACTGGAAAAATAATAAAAGAAACAGGAATAGCAAACTCGCGTGTTTATGAGACACTTAATTCGCTCATAGCAAGGGGAATAGTCTCATATAATGTCCAGAAAGATGGTAAGCACTTTAAAGCAGAAAATCCTAAAAAGTTTCTTGAAATAGAAGAACAAAGAAAAAAGAAAGTTCAAGATTTAATTCCGGGGCTTAGTGATATTATGAATAGCGGAGAAAAAGAGACAACGACTGCAGTTTACGAAGGATATGAAGGATTTAAGACTGCCTTTAAAAAAATAATCGATGACTGTTCTAAAGATGAAACAATTTCTATACTTGGATTTTCACAACCGGCAGAGAAAAAAGAATCACTTAGGTTATTTCTGAGTAATATGAATTTGAAGAGTCAGAGCAAAAAACAAAAGCTTAGAATAATATTGGATAGCTCTGTTAGAGATACCCTTGGGAAAGATAGAGAAAAAGAAAAGTATACTGAAGTAAAATATATGCCGAAGGGCCATATTAGTCCTGCTGCAATTGATGTATTTGGAGATTATGTCTATATGTTCCTATGGGAAGAAAAACCATTTGTCTTCATGATAAAGAACAAGGTTATTGCAGAGAGTTTTAAGCATTATTTTAAGTTTATGTGGGGTATTGCAAAATGAAGCATATAAAGAACAAGTCTTTCAAGTTTAAATTTCAGGGAAAAACGTGTGTTCTGAAGGATTTTCAGATTTGTAAAACTATTTTTTCAAAAACTATTGGGTTAATGTTTAAGAAAAATCCCGAAAATCTGCTTTTTGTTTTTGAAGAACCTGTAAAAATATCAATTCATTCATTTTTTTGCAGGAAAAAGTTTGTTGCAATTTGGCTGTTAAAAGGCAGGATTATCGACGCTAGAATAGTATCCCCATGGAAAGTAAATATCTGCCCAAGAAAAAAGTTTGATAAACTTTTGGAATTACCCTTCAATGACATCAAAGAAATTTCTAAATTTTCGTCGGTATTAGAAAGATTTAAATACTAGTTTTCCTAAAAAGTATTATAAAAATAAAAAAACTCCATCGGAGTTTTAAAAAAACACAAAAAGGAGGTAAAAAAATGGGAACAGTTCTTGTAAAAAACGTTGTTAAGAGAAAGCCTGGATACCTTTATTACGTAGACGGAAAAGGAAACGTATGTGAGGCTAAAATGGCAAGAGGCGGAAAGAAAAAGAAAAAGAAATAATTTTTCTTTTTTAAGTTTCGTTCGTTTATTTTTTCTTTTTTATATTTTATTCTTCTATAGATTTTTTATAATTATCCTTTTATAACACTCTTTGCAAATATGATATTTCTTTACATTGTTCTTTTCATCTGGCGGGCTTAGTAGAATAGCCCCAAATTCTTTTAGTTCTTGATTACAGAAATCGCAAATAGGTTTTATTGTCATGTTTTATTCTTCCTCTTTTAAGTTGGTTATATTAAAGATATTAAATATTTAAATGTGGTGTTGATTAGTATTGTTATATGATATTAGGTATAGAATCAACAGCGCACACATTTAGTGTGGCTGTTGTGAATAATGGAAAAGTTCTTTCAAATATTAGAAATATGTACACCACGGAGAAGGGGGGAATCATTCCTGTCGATAGTGCGAAGCATCATAGGGAAGTGTGTGAAAAAGTTTATTTTGAGGCATTAGAAAAAGCAGAAATTAATGAAAAGCAAATTAAAGCTGTTGCATTTTCACAAGGGCCAGGGCTTGCACCATGCCTGCTTGCAGGATTGCATTTTACTAAAAAAATTTCAGAAAAACTTAATATTCCCGTTGTTCCTGTTAATCATTGTATTGCACATCTTGAAATTGGTGCGATTACGGGAGCTCGCGATCCTGTTCTTCTTTATTGTTCTGGAGCAAATACGCAAATTATTGCTTATGCTGCCGGCAAGTATAGGGTTTTTGGAGAGACACTTGATTTGGGTATAGGAAATTTTATTGATACTTTTGCCCGTTATGCTGGACTTGGTTTTCCGGGCGGACCAAAAATTGCAGAACTTGCTGAAAAATCTAAAAATTACATAGAACTTCCTTATTCTATTAAAGGAATGGATTTAGCTTTTTCAGGAATTCTTACGAAATTAGACCAGATGTTGAAAAGTGGCAAATATAAACTTGAAGATTTATCTTTTTCACTTCAAGAAACAGTTTTCGCAATGCTTGTTGAGGCTGCAGAAAGAGCTCTTGCGCATACTGGCAAGAAAGAGCTTTTGCTTGGCGGGGGAGTTGCTTGCAATAAAAGGCTTCAGGAGATGTGCAGGATAATGTGTAAAGAAAGAGGCTGCAAGTTTTTTTGTCCTGAAAATTCTCTCTTAACAGATAATGGTGCTATGATTGCTTACACTGGGGAAATTTTGTTTAAAAAAGGAATTTTTGTTCATGCGAACAAGGTTAAAGATTTAGATATTCTGCCGAGAGAGAGGACAGACGACGTTGTAGTAAATTGGAAATAGATTTATAAATGATAATCTTATCTTCAATTTGAGGTGTAGCACCTCAGAGCTTTTTCTGAGAAAATTTCAAAATGAAAAGGAAAACAAATCAATTTTTATTTTTATATCCTATAAAAGAATATTTTGATGCAGAAATAGGAAGAGATAAAAATTTGATGAATATGCCCCGCCAAAAGTTCAAAGTATTTTATAAATGCCTTTTAAATGATTGTATATCTCAAAGATATAGAGAAAGGGGTTTTTCTATAGGTTCTGTTACTTTTGAAGACAAGCCTTTAGAAATAGTTGATGTGAAAAGGGGAGATTTAATTCTAAGAAATGGAATTACCTATGTTGATCATGTAAACTCTAGATTATATCCTGATCCGAATGTAATTCTGAATCAATTGCCTGATTCTATGAAACATCTAAGGCTTGCTGGTTTTCATGCATGGGACTGTGTAGAAAAAGTTGCAAAATCAGCACATGAAAGAGGAATTGATATTCTTGTAGATGAGGACTTAACACAATTTCTTATCTCAAGATATGTTCAAGACCCAAATTTTAAAAGAGATTCTTACCCAGGATTTAATCCACATGTTTTAAAATCGCAAGGAATCTTTGAATCTTTTATTTCAGCAAGAAAAAGTAAGCCGTGGTTATGGCAAAAATATTAGAAAAAGATTTATAAACCTTCTTTTCACACTAATAGAATAACACCAATGACCCATTTCGGGGAGGCGCAAAACTTCTTCTTAATGGTGCTGGAAATAAATTAATTAAATAAACAAAAACAAAAAATGGCTTCAGTATACGAAGTAATAGAAAAAGCAAGAAAGACAGGCAAGATAGAAAAAGGCACAAACGAAACTACGAAAGCAATCGAAAGAGGAACTGCAAAATTTGTGGTTTACGCTGCTGATGTTGAACCTAAAGAAATTGTTCAGCATTTGCCAATAATAGCGAAAGAAAAAAATATATTTTGCTCAGAAGCAGACAGCAAGAAAAAACTTGGCTTGGCTGCTGGAATAAATGTTGGTTGCTCTTCTGTTGCTGTTATTAATCTTGGAGATGCAGAAAAGGATTTTGCTGCTTTCAAGACAAAAAAATAACTTTAAAATTAATCTAAATTAAAATGACAAGACAAGAAGAAAAAAACCAACAGCAGAATCAGGGAAGCAAGAAAGCATTAAATCTTGTTGAAGGAAACGAGGCGTTTCCTGCAGTTGTTGAAGATATTGTTGGGAGAACAGGAAAAGTAGGAGAAGTTACACAGGTTAAGTGCAGAATTCTAAGGGGGCCTGACAGGGGAAAAGTTATGAGGAGAAATGTTAAAGGATCTGTAAGATTAAAAGATATATTGATGTTAAGAGAGACGCAAATAGAGGCAAGAAGATTAAGAACTAAAATAATGAAAGAGAGGACATTATAATGCCAAGATGCACATTTTGCAAGAAAAATTATGAATTTCCGCGTGGATTGACATATGCGCTTTATGATGGGACTATTTTGTACTTTTGCTGCTCAAAATGCAGGAGAAATTTTCATCTTAAAAGAGATAATAAGAAAGTTAATTGGGTAAGAAAAGATAAAAGTGAAAAGAGTGTAGATTAACTCTGGCTTTGATGTAAGTAACTTTTGAATAAGGCGTGAATTCTTATTTAGGTAGGATATTAACAATTTAGACAAGTTAAGTTAATATGGGTATTTTTAGTCAATAAAAGGCTAATAAAAGTTAAGTTTTGATATCTTATAACTATCTTAATTAGTATAATAAGATTTAAATAGCTAAATTGCTATAAAAAATCATAAAAAAGAAGTAAAGCTAGTTACTTACATTTATGGTTTACAAAAAATATATAAAACGGGGTGGAAAACTTTTTGGACCATATTATTATAAAAGTTATAGGGATAAAACTGGTAAGGTAATTACAGAATATATCTCTCGGGAAAATCCTAAACCCCAACAAAAATCAGAGCTTTTTAATAAGATAAATTATGCTTTTTTTATTTCTGCAGGCATATTGCTTTTTCTTCTTGTTTCAATTATTCTTTACGATTTTTTTTACTCTACTGGACTTGTAACTTTAGATATAAGATCAACTTATTTTGAAGGGGAGCAGTTAAAGGGTGTTATGAATCTTAATCTTAAAGCAGGAGAACTTATACCAAAAGATTCAAAATTGATTGTAAATCTTGGGAGCCAAGAAAAAGAATTTTCTCTTTCTGATCTTTTGGGTGGAGATATTGTTTCTGGAAATTTTTATGCAGAGAATACTGAACTTTCTGGTTCTGGGGAAGGTTATGGTCTTGCCGGGGGGAAGAGAGTTTATCCTGAAATTGATTTTGATATGTTAATCTCTAATGTAGTACAGGAAGAAAGTACAAATGAGACACAAACAGCAGAAGAGAATGAAACAAGTGAAGAAGAAACCACGGAAGCAAATGCAACCGCTGAAGAAACTTCAACAGAACAAACTCCAACTGAAACTCCTACTGAACCAATACCTGAAGAAACTACAACTCCTGAAACACCAACAGAAGAACCTGTCGGGGAGACAACAGAAACAGATCAAACAACAGAACAAACTCCAACTGAAACTTCAGAGACATCAACAACATCAGAAACAAGCACAAGTGAAGGTCAATCAGAATCTTCAAATTCAGAATCAGGTTCAGAAAGTTCAAGCAGTTCTGATTCAAGTACGAGTGACAGCGGAAGTGAAGGAGAAAGTTCAGATAGTGAAAGCTTAAGTGATAATGGGGGGATAACTGGAGCAGCAATTTCTGAAGAAGAATTTGTTGTTCATGGAAAAATAAGTGCGGGAAATGACTTTTCTTATAATCTTGAAGAAGGACAAACCGCCAGTATTATTGCGGGAAGCGTAAAAATAAATGGAACAGAAATTTCTGATTCGGGTGTCGAGATTGAAGAAAGTGAGAATAGGGCTATTGTAAAAACAGATTACTACATTATTGAAAGTGGTTTTGGGGAAGAATATTCTGGTGATACTGTACTTACAGTACCAATAACACTTGACTCATTAAATCTAATTGCAGAAGATGCTGTTCTAAATATTACGTTGAAGTATGAAGACAGTATTATTGCAGAAATGAGTAAGAAAATTAAGGTTATACCTGAAACTAACCTTACTCAAAATGAGACTGAATCAAATGATACAATAATCATGATATCAAATGAGACTGAACTTAATATAACTCTAACTAATGAAACAATTATTAATTTAACTTCAACTATATACTTAATAAAAGATATTCCTTTAATAAGAATAGAAAAGAATGGGAATGTTTCTTTTGACTTGACAGAATATTTCACGGGTGCAGAAACTTACGAGGCACCAATAAATAATATCACGGCGATAATCGAAAACCAGACGATAACTTTTATTCCTGATTTGGACTTTAAGGGAGCAAGAAAAGGAAGAATTATTGCGATTTCTGGAAATGAAACTCTTGAAAGCAATGAATTTAGTATTCTTGTTTCATCTGGAGCAGTAAGAATAACTACAACAAAAAGTGATATTGTTCTTGGAGAACTTGTAAAGTGGACTTCAAATATTTCTCTCGATGTTCCAGAGAATATCACTATTGAACTTCCAGGAAGTGCAGAGAATATTACTGTCACAAGTGTTGAGAGAGAAAATGTTGAAGAAACAAATGTTAAAGTTATAACTGGAAACGTTGTTATGGATGTTAAAATAAAGAAAAAACCTATTCTTCTTGTCTGGTTTCAAGAAGCATTCAGAAAAATAACTGGAAAAGTTGTTATTGATACAGAAATTTTTGAAAATACTTCTGAAGAAAATAGCCCCATAGAAGTTAGTATTAGTGACAATGCAACAGAATATGTTATTGAATACTACACTGAGGCGCCTGTTGCAGTAGAAAAAGATATTTCTTCTGGAAAAGAAGTTGTTATTTCTGCTCCGACAGAACTAAACTACACTGATGTTTTATCTTTTACAAATATACCCGAACTTTATAATGTTGGAGAAGAGAATAATATAAAAATTTTCTGGAAAGAAAATAATTCTTATGTTGCTTTTGATGCCTATGATACAGACGGAAACGATAAGTTGGATTATGTTGAGTGGATAACGCCACATTTAAGCAATCAGACGTTTGAGATAATATTAATAAGCAAGGCAGAAGTTTTAGATGAAAATAGAACCTTTGTTAAAGATGTTTATGATTATGTTAAGGCAAAAGATAATAATTTTACACTTGTTCAATCTGAAAATTATTTAAGAGTTACATTTGAGCAGAATCTTACAAATAAAAAAGATATTACTATTTATGCGAAGGCGAGCACTCCTGCGAGCATAGAAGTTTATGAGAAAGACGGCGAAGAAGTTATTGCAACATTCTCAAATGTTGCAGATTATGGAAAATATAGGATTTTGCTTACTTCTCTTCAAGAAGGATACAGCCAAGATGTTTTTGATTTGAAAGTTTTAGGAGATGTAGAGTTTGATTATGTTGTTGACCCAGAAAGTAATTGCACTGCTGCAACAGGCGGCACGATTACAGAAGTTGGTGGTTATTGTATTCATACTTTTTTGAGCAATGAAAGTTTTAATGTTACAAATGGAAATTTAGATGCTGAAGTTTTGGTTGTGGCAGGTGGAGGTGGTGGAGGTGGAGGTAGTTATGATAATGGGGGTGGTGGTGCAGGTGGACTGATTTATAATACAAGTTATATTATCTCTGGAAGTGTTGATGTAAATATTGGTTTAGGTGGAGCAGGAGGTGTTAGTAGTCCTGGTGGAAATGGTAGCACATCTTTATTTGGAGATTTATTAGCTATTGGTGGTGGAGGTGGTGGAAATGCTAATGATGGTGGTAGCACAAATGGTTCTGCTGGTGGTTCTGGTGGTGGTGGATGCAATCCCGTATTTGGACTTTGTGGACCCGGTTTAGGAACTGAGGGTCAAGGACATGATGGAGGTAATTGGGAAAATGGAGATACTGGTGGTGGAGGTGGAGGAGCAGGTGAAGATGGTCACCCTAGTGCAGAAAATGTTGGTGGTGCAGGTGGAGACGGATTATCATATTCAATAAATGGTTCTAGTGAATATTATGCAGGTGGAGGTGGTGGTGCAAGTGGAGATGTGGATAGTGCTGGTGGACTGGGTGGAGGCGGAAATGGTTCTCAGTATGATGGCACTAGTGGAAAAAGTAATACTGGTGGTGGAGGCGGCGGTGGTGAAAGAAGTGGGACTGTAGGAGGAGATGGCGGTTCCGGAATCGTTATCGTGAGATATTTAGCAACCGTTGTGGCAAGTTCAACTCTTCCAAACGCCTCAAACTTTGGTATATCTTTTGGAACAACAAATTTTTCTGATACTGCCGATATGGGTTCCGTTACAAATATGACTCTTGCTACTGCTGATGCTAAAGTAATATGGAATGGTGCTGTGAATGCATCTAGCCAAGATTTTGATACAAATATTATTTTTGGAGCAGGATTTGTTTCTGTAAATTCTTCTTCTTTGAATCAAGATATTAATTCTTCTGCGAATATAACCATTAATAATATTCAGTGTCCTGCTGTTGTTTATTCTGGAAGTGAAGAAATTTATTCTTCTTCTGCTGAAATTTTAAGCGAAAACACAATCTGTAGTGATTGTATAATAATCTCTTGTGTTGATGAAAATTTTACATTTGAAGCTCCTCACTTTACAGGGTATGCTGGAATAGGAGATGCTAATTTAACAATTTGGGATCAGAATGATTCATCAATGCCTTATGGAGACCAGGATGCTGTTGCGAATAATCAAATAAACTTCTTCGCGAATTATACTAATAATACAATAAATATTTCTGGGGCCTCTTGCAGTATTTGTTTTAATGATACGGGTGCTTGTTCAGATATGATTGAGAATTCAACAACAGGATTGTATGATTATAATAAGACTTTTGCAAGTGCAGGAACTTATTTATGGAATGCGACATGCAGCAAGAGCGGGTATGAAAGTTTGAATGCGAGCGACGATATTGTGATTGGAGAAGCATTAGCAGACCCATTTGATATTAGTGAATGCAAAACATTATCGCAAAACGGAACATATACTCTTAATCAGTCTATTGATTCTGGAGGAGGAGATTGTCTTAATGTTACTGCAGATAATGTTACTATAGACGGCGCCGGGTTCACGATAACAGGAAATATTAATGCTACGAACTCGACAGGACCGGCTTGGACTGGTTTGAATATTAGTAATACGATTATTAATGGAAATATTTCGGCGCAAAGTACAGATAATGCTGGAGGAAATGTTAATGTTGTAAATTCTACTGTCGCTGCAATAATAACATCAGGCGGAACAGGAGAAGGAGGAGGAAACGGAGGAGCAGGCGGCACAGTAACAATCTCTAACTCAAACGTAACGACAATAACTACAACTGGGGGAGAAGGAGGAGATACTGGTGGAGGAGCAGGTGGAAATGTAACAATCTCTGGCTCGGTTATATCAATAATAACCACAATAGGGGGAGCAGGATTTAGTGGAGCAGGAGCAGGCGGCACAGTAACAATCTCTAACTCAAACGTAACGATAATAACTACAACTGGAGGATTAGGACCATATGATGGCGGAACAGGTGGAGCAGTAACAATAATAAATTCTAATATAACTACAGTAAATGCATTGGGCGGAACAGCAGGAGGAACAGGCGGAATAGTAACAATCACTAACTCTGTTATATCAATAATAAACGCAACAGGGGGAACAGGAGCAGAGGGAGCAGGAAATAATGAAGGAGGAACGGGTGGAAATGTAACAATCACTAACTCCAACATAACAACAATAATAACATCAGGAGGAGCAGGAAATAATGAAGGAGGAACGGGTGGAAATGTAACAATCACTAACTCCAACATAACAACAATAACTACAATCGGAGGAAGAACAATACTTGGGGAAATGAATGGAGGAACAGGAGGAACAATAACTACAACTGGTTCTAATATCTTAACAATAACTACAACTGGGGGATTAGGGGGTTTTGGGGGAGGAAACGGAGGAGCAGTAACAATCACTAATTCTAACATATCAACAATAACTACAATAGGAGGAACAGGAGTTCAAACAATAGGAGGAACAGGAGGAAATATAACTATCATAAATAGCATTCTAAATTTAAGCAGTATAAACATAGGTTTAATAGGAGGAACAGGCGATACAAACGGTGCAAACGGTACTCTCACACTCAATGAATCGTCTTTGAAAAACGATTTTGGAGATATAAAGTTTAGTTATGTAAGCACGAACCAAACGAACTTTACTTTAATCAGTTCTATTGCAAATAATTCTGCGTACGTCGACTCTGTGAATTATGCTGACTATAATGTTAGTGCGAACGTTACTCTCTACGGAATTGGCAACAGAGGATTCACTACGCTAGCAATATTGAAAGACGGTGCAATATGTTCTGATTGTTATAACTTTACTGCTCTTGATGCGGACACTGTTATCTTTAACGTTTCTTCTTGGAGTAATTATAGCGTCGGAGAAGGAACTGATTCAATTGCGCCGTTGTGGAGTAATAATAAGACGAAATATGCTAGTCCACAAAATTATATTTCTTCAAGAAATTATCAATTCAACATAACTTGGACAGATAATATTGGAATGGGAAGTGTATGGATAGAACATAATTTTACAGGAACATTTGCAAATTATAGTGCTTCTGGAAATATAAGTAGTGAGTATTATTATAATTATACTGGTATCGGTGCAGGTGCATATAAATACAGATGGTATGCAAATGATACTTCTGGAAATTTGAATTATACTGGTTATTATGATTATACTATAAATTTGGCATCTGGCGGTGGTGCATTAACACTTCAAGCATCTCCTGGCTGGACAGTTGAATCTGGAGATCAAAGTAATGTCAGTTGTTATTCGTCGAATGGCGAACATAATGTTACTTTATGGAGAAATAATACTATTGTTGATTCAAGTGTTGGAGGAACTGCTACCGATGTTCAGACTCTTGCTGTTGGAAGTTATAGTTACATATGCAATGCTAGTGAAACACAAAATTATTCTGCTGATACTATAAGCAATACTTTAATTGTAAATGATACAATGTCCTCATGTAAAACTCTTACCCAGTCTAGAACGTATAATCTTATACAAAATATCTCTGCAAGCGGAGATTGTCTTATTATTGGCGCAGATAATATTGTTATTAACGGGCAAGGGTTTACTATAACTGGAAATGTGAATGCTTCGAACTCGACAGGACCTGCATTTACTAATTTGACTTTGAAAAATATTCTTGTGAACGGGAGTGTAAATTCTTTTGGTGGAGTTTATTTTAATGGTGAATGGAATGTAGTCAGCAATGGTGGAGATATAATCATTGTAAATTCTTCTATTGTTACAGTTACTTCTTCTGGTGGAAATGACTTTATGAGTGGGGGAGCTCAATATTCTGGAAATATCAATATTACTGGCTCCAATATAACAACAATAAATTCTATTGGTGGTTTTGGCGGAGGTTCAACTGGTGCAATAAATATTGTTAATTCAAATGCAACAATAATTAATTCTACTGGGGGAGATGTAGAGGGTAATGGGGGCGGAGGTTCAACTGGTGCAATAAATATAAATTCATCAAAAGTTTCTAATGTTTATTCTTCCGGAGGCTTGTTCACACATTATGCAGGACCTTTTGGGTCAGGAGGATCAACTGGTTCCATAACTGTTATTGACTCGGATGTAAAAAAGATTGTATCCCTTGGTGGGTTTGGTGCAGACGGTTATGGCACAGTTCATACTGGAGGTTCAACTGGTGCAATAACAATCACTAACTCAAATATAACTTCCATTAATTCCACTGGTGGCGCATCTTTAGATCTTGGAGGAAATTGCAGTGATATTACAATAATAAGCTCAAATCTAAACTTAACAAATGCAAACATAAGTATTTTTGGGGGAGGCGGATACGGGAAAAATGGGACAATAGGAAGTTTAATTCTTAATTATACAGATTCTTTTGAGGATATAAATTCAAAAATAATTGGAGGGTATAACTTTGAAAATTATATAAACATAACAAAAACGAAAATAAGAATAGTAAATAGTAAATATGGAGTTATAGATTGGACAAATAAAGGAGTAAATTCTTCTTTAACAAATTTATCTCTAGGTATATCTTTAGGTAATAATTCTGCATATCTTAATGCTTCTGCTCTCAATGCTCTGAATGTTTCTGCAAATGTTACACTTTACGGAATTGGCAACAGAGGATATACCAACCCAACAATATTAAAAGATGGTGTTGCTTGCGGAAGTGCTTGCTATAACTTTACTGCTCTCGACGCTACGGACGTTATATTTAACGTTACGAGTTGGAGTAATTATAGTATTGGCGAAGGAGATATAACTCCACCAACAATAATTTTCACAGACCCTACTGAAAATTCTAGTTCAACGATTTTTGTGGCAAATATTCTTGTAAACGTAACTGCAACTGACCTAAATCTTGTTAATATAACAATTTATCTTTATAATTCGACGAGCTCATTAATAAATGAAACAACTTCTGCAACAAGTCCGAATTTTGCTAACTTTTCGACGCCGTATGTGCCTCATGGAAGCAATACTTATTACTTTAATGCAACTGCCTGTGATGGTTCTGGAAATTGCAACAGTACTGAAACAAGAAATGTTACAATTGGATCAATTTTAACTACGAGTTTAATTATTAACACAGTTAATTTTGGAAACATATCTACTGGACAAAATTATGTTAATCTTACTGGTTTGCATTTGCAAAATGATGGGAATACATATTTGAATATAGAAATAAATGCTACAGATATATGGGGAGGAACACATTTCTGGCCCGGTGATAACTATATGTATCAGATAGGGGATGCAGGAGAAGGAACAACTGGAACATTTAATTCAAGCAGTTTGACAAGTTGGACTCAATTATCTTCTACATTAACTATGGCTATATTCACTCTTAATTGGACTAATACTAATGACCTTGTTGCAATTCAGTTTAATATTACTGTACCAAGTGACGAGCCTGCTGGGGCAAAGGAAAGTATAATCTTCTTAACTGCAAGCGAAGCGTAATATGGTGTGATTACGAAAGATTTATAAATGTTATAACATGTTATAACTTCATGATTGAGCACAATAATGAACTGATAAGAAATACTATTCGTGTAGGAAACTCAGCAGGAGTATTATTGCCTAAAGAATGGCTGAACACCGAAGTAAAAGTAGTTTTACAGCCGTTGAATATAACTAATGATGTTATTCAAACTTTAATGAAAGAAGATTTACTAAAAGATACTTTTGGAGCATATATCGTTGGCAGTTATGCTAGAAAAGAACAGACAATTGATAGTGATATTGATATTTTAGTTATAACTATAAACACAAACAAGAGAATTAAAAATGGAAAATATGATATTCTTTTAATTTCAAAAGATAATCTTGAAAAAGAACTTAAGACAAATGTCCTCCCTTTACTGCCTATGCTTTTTGAATCAAAGCCAATAATTAATAAATCTCTTGCTGATTCTTATAGAAAAACAACCCTAACTAAAAAAAATTTAAGATGGCATTTGGAAACAACAAAGTCAGCTATGAAAATGGTTGAAAAAGATATTGAAGTTTCTAAAGAGTTAAAGCAAGAAACAGGAGATGCTACTGCCTATTCTTTGATTCTTAGACTCAGAACATTATATATTATTGATTCAATTAAAAATAAAAAAATGTGGACTAAGTTAGAGTTTTTAGGTATGATAAAGAAAATCTCTGGTTCTTTAAAAGCCTATGAAAGGTATGTTTTTGCAAAAAATAAAAAACTTTTAGCATATGAACTTCCAATAGTTGAAGCAGAAAGATTGATGAGTAATATAAATAAAAAAGTAGGGGATGTAGAAAAATGGCTAAACGAGAAAAAAGACTAAAGAAACAGGAAGAAAGTTTGCTAAAACGCGCAGAAGAGCATCGTATTAAAGCAGAGACAGCAGAAGGAGAGAAAGATACGATTCGAGAATATTGGCTTGGAGAAGCAGAAAGGTTTGAAGAGCAGGCGAGAGAAAGGTTGGAGCTTTTGAAGAAACGAAAGAGACAATAGATAATTATAAAATAGAAAGAACAAAAATAAAGATATTTTCCTATGAACTGAGTGAATATTTGAAAAAGGGCGAGGGAATTTGTTTTTGAAATTAAAAAACTACTTCTGACTTAGAAATTCAGAGATATTATTTAATTAATAAAAATACTTCATTTTGGATAATTTACAATAAATTTGTAACTCTCTAGGTGTAACAAAGATAGATTTATATATCCTTTTAACTAATAATAAGCATGAATAAAAAGATAATTACAGTAGTCTCTTTGCTCGTAATAATAGCGTTAGTTTTAGCATTAAATTTTTTTGTAATGAATAGTTTCAGTTCTGATTTTACGAAAGATAATATTAAACTTACGGGAGAATCAATTTCAGATAGCTCTAACCTCGGATTCGGAGATAATATTTCTTTTAATAATACTGTAAAAATAATTGACTCTTATTCGAGAGGAGGCAATGGTGGGGGTGGTGGAGGTTCTTCTTCAGAAAATCAAAATATCGATGAGGATACTCAAATTATAGAACCCGAAGCTAAGACAGAGATTTTAGTTTATCATCTTAATATTAATAGTTCTGTTTATGGATTGGCAATAAGCGGTAATGTCTATCTTCCACAAAAAGATTCTCTTGTGAGAGTTATACTTGTTGATTCAAGTGGAAAAGAATATTTGGTTTATGAGTCCTATTCTCTTATCGCAGATAGTTCTTATTTTTATGCTAATAAGGCTTGTGAAGAAACATGTTTCCTAGACAGTATTAATCCCTCTTATTTAAAAATTCAATTGATAAACTCTAATTTTAATGTTTCTTCTGTGGATTATAGTGATTCTACGGAGAAGAAAAGTTTGATGATGGCTAATTCAATTTCAACAATGGAAGCAATTGAAAAATCGAAAGTAGAAAAAATGAATGAGAATATTCAAGAGTCAGGGATGTTATGGGTTGCAGGAGAGACATCTGTTTCTGGTTTGAGTTATGAAGATAAGAAGGCATTATTTGGGGTGGGGGATGGAGAAGAACTGCAAAATTTGTACGGATTTGAATATTATTCTGGCGGAATTTTTGAGATGACGTCGGAAGAAAGTAGCTCTTTAAATAGTTCTACTAATTCGGTAGGATTTGAAAAGTCATCTTTTAGTAGAAGCTCATACGGAGTAGGAGAAAATATTAGTCTTACTGATTCTTGGGACTGGAGAACAAGACATGGAGAAAATTGGAATACTCTTGTAAAATGTCAGGACGGGTGTTTTGTTAAAAACAGCACCAATGATTACGTCCTTAGTTGTAGTATTTCTCATATTCAATGTGATGGTATTCAGAATGCAGTTTGGAAAAGTACTCAAACTTGTTCTGTTTTTTCTGCAACTGCTGCTACAGAACTTTTGGTAAATCTTTATTTTAATAATCATACAGATTTAGATATTTCTGAACAAGAAATTATTTCAAAGTGGTGTAGTGTAGAAGGTTATGCTTCCGGATGTGCAGGATCAATCGCCCCATCCTCAACATTTAGTGGTGTTTTTTATCCTGAAGATTGTTTCCCCTATTTTTATCCTCATAACGGAACTATAGAGTCTAATATAAATAATGTAAGTTATAATTATAGATGTACTGCTCCAAATTTTAATATTACCTTGGATCATTATAGCTCAATAAGCTCGAATAGTCTGGAACAATTAAAAAGAAATATCATAGAAAATGGTTCTATAACTTTGGAGATGGTGAATGATTTACCTCACGCGATGGCTTTAGTAGGTTATGGAAAAGCAAAAGCAGGAGATATTATTTATACGCATTCATATAGTAGCAATACCTCTAATATTACTATCCCCGAGAATTACACTGCAAATGAAACTTTTTGGATATTCAAAAATAGTTTTGGAGATGGATGGGGAGAAGGGGGCTATATAAAAATGATAAATAACTCATTAAATTGGTTTAGTAGTAGTTCTACCATTGCATATATCCCTACGGTTTATAATAAAGATTATACTATTTCTTGTAACGATAAAGATAATGATACCTATTGTAACTGGGGATTATTTAGCACCCTAATGCCAACAACATGTCCGGCCGCATGTTATACTCATGATTTATCAAATAATTTCACTGCAAGAGATTGCGACGATTCAAACAATAGCCTCGGCGGCTTTGATAGTGGATATAACTGCATGCTTATTGATAATATTGTTCCATACTTCACAACAATACCCGATGTTGCTAATATAAATTATACCCAAGGTTTTGGAGTTCAATTTAATGCAACAGATGAAACAGGATTTGGAAGTTATGCTATAAACTGGACAACTTTATTTGTGATAAATCAATCTGGTTACTTGCAAAATTTAACTCCAAACGTCGGCGCAGGAGTTTATTTGATTAATGTAACAATAAATGACAGCTCTGGAAATAAAAATTCAACAATTTGGCAGATTATAGTGAATAAATTAGACCCTTCTGCCGGAATGAGCATAACAGAAACAACTCCAATTTCTTATCCGCAAAATTCTTCGTTTACTTCTTCAGAAAATAATACTGGAGATGCCGGATGTGTTTATACTCTTACCCCTAATGATATCTATGGTGCAGGTATTCATATATTTAATTATTCAACAGCAGGTTGTGTAAATTATAGTGCTGGAAGTATAATTAAAAATTTAACCGTAACTCAAAATAATACTTATGCTCTGGGAATATCTGGAACAACCCCCTTAATTTATGGGGTAGCAACAAACGTTGCTGGAAGTGCATGCCCTGCACAATTAATTTGTTCTATGAATCTTGAAAATAGTGTCTACGGGGTAGGAACACTAACATTTAATTATTCTAGTGTAGGAAATGCAAATTACTCTGCATCAAGCACAACAAAAATTATAGTGATTAATCAAGCAAATTCTTCTATTTATACCTACATAAATAATTCTAGAACAAATTTAACAATACAAAAAGGAACATCTGTCTGGTTAAATGGTTCAAGACAAATCGGAGAAGGAAATATTAATCTATACAATAATGGAACATTAATAAATGTTGGAATAAATGTTGTAAACTTAACAGCATTTAACTCAGTCGGATTGTATAATATCACTTCAATTTATCCGAATACACAGAACTATTCAACAAACTTTGAATCTTTCTGGTTAAATGTTATTTGTACTCCAAATATAACAAACACAACTTGGACTGATTGGAGTAATCAGTCAGTTTGTAATCATACAGATTTGCAATTGCAGAACAGAAGCAGAGTTCAATATGATAGCAGAGATTGCGGAAGTTATACAAATTCAACAAATTGGGATTATCAAAATATATCTTGTAATTATTGTTCATATAATTTAGTTAATACCACAAAATCTGATTGGATTAATACAACTTGCTCAGGAACACAAATGAACCAGAGCAGAAGTTGGATTCAATATGATTCTAACAATTGTTATGCACAAACAGGTCTTTCTAGTGATAATTTCACTAACCAAACTTTTTTCGAATATCAATTAACAGGTCCAAATTTTGCTAACACAACTTGGACTGATTGGGCAAACTTAACTTGTTTATCCAACGATAAAATGAATCAAACAAGAAATCTAACCCAACATGATTCATATGCTTGTTCAACAAACCAAACTTTCTATGAATACAAAGCAACAGAATCCTGCGACTTCTGCACACCTAATCTTGCTAATATAACTGGAGCATGGGCAAACTTAACTTGTTTATCCAACGATAAAATGAATCAATCAAGAAGCATACTTCAGTACGATACTAATTCCTGTGGAGAAATCTCCAACCAAACTTTCTATGAATACAAAGCAACAGAATCCTGCGACTTCTGCACCCCGAATATAACAAACACAACTTGGACTGATTGGATTAATACAACTTGCTCAGGAACGCAAATGAATCAATCAAGAAGCAGAGTTCAATACGATACTAATTCCTGTGAAGAGATATTAAATCAAACCATTTATGGTTATCAATTAACAGGTCCAAATTTTGCTAACACAACTTGGACTGATTGGATTAATATAACTGCATGCATGCCCGGAGATTATTACAATCAGAAAAAAAATCTAACCCAATATGATTTGTATTCTTGCTCTTCTAATCAAACTCTATTTGATTATAGAAATCAAACTTGCGACTTCTGCACACCTAATCTTCTAAACACAACTAAGACAGAATGGCAGAATCAAGGAACATGCTTATTCAATGATACTCAGTTGCAGAATCAAAGCTGGATAGAATATGATTCTCTATCTTGCGGAGAAATAGAAAATATAACTCATTGGGAAACCCAAATTATTCCTTGCGACTTCTGCACCCCAAATCTTGCTAATACGACTTGGAGCAGCTGGATTAATACAACTTGCTCAGGAACGCAAATGAATCAAAGTAGATTTTTTACACAATATGATTCTCTATCTTGCGGGGAAATCTCTAATCAAACTTTTTATGAATCCCAACTAGTCGGACCAACATACGTAAACACATCTTGGTCTGATTGGATTAATACAACTTGTTCAGGAACGCAAATGAACCAGAGCAGATTTAAGATTCAATATGATATTTATTCTTGTGCTAATTCAACAACAATGTTTGAATACAATGAATTAACTGCACCTTCACAATCTTGTACTGTCGGAGTTGGAGCATGCCAAAGAACAGGAACACAATATAGAATTTGTAATGGGGCTAGTGGATGGGGCGATTGGGGAAGTTGTTCTGTCAGTGCAGGAACTCCTGGAACAGAAACATGTAACAATATAGACGATGATTGTGATGGTAGTGTTGATGAAGATTTAACAACAACTTCTGACTGTACCCAAGTAGGTTCTTGTTCTGGAGCATTCAAGACTTGTTCTGCTGGTTCTTGGGGACAATGTTCAATTCTTCCAACAACAGAATCTTGTAATAACCTTGACGATGATTGTGATGGTAGTGTTGATGAAGATTTAACAACAACTTCAGATTGTAGCCAGACCGGATATTGTTCTGGAGCATTTAAAACTTGTTCAGCCGGAGCATGGAGTATATGTTCTAAAGTAGCTCAAACAGAAGTTTGTGATAATATTGACAATGATTGTGACGGAAGCACTGATGAAAGTCTAACAACAATTTTAGGTTGCAATCAGATCGGATTTTGTTCTGGAGGATATAAAACCTGTAGTGCAGGAAATTGGGGCATTTGTTCAAAACTTCCTAAACCAGAAACATGCAATAACGTAGACGACAATTGTGATGGACCTATTGATAATGGATTAACTGCGCCTTCACAATCTTGTACTGTCGGAGTTGGAGCATGCCAAAGAACAGGAACACAATATAGACCCTGTGGAGGGGTGGGGGGATGGGGCGGCTGGAGTGCTTGTTCTGTTAGTGCTGGAACTCCTACAACAGAAACTTGTAATAATATAGATGATGATTGTGACGGAAGCACTGATGAAGGACTCACCCAATCTCAATCTTGTAGTGTTGATGTAATAGCATGTTCTAAAGCAGGATCACAAATAAGAACATGTTCTTCTGGTTCTTGGGGAAGTTGGGGAAGATGTTCTCCAACAACAGAATGTTCAGAAACTGATTATGGAAATGATATTTATACTTACGGTGTTACTAAAGGAATATTACTGGGAGGCCAGTATGTTGAACATGCAGATAGATGTATAGTTACTATGGGTGGCGGTGGCGGTTATTGGGTTTCTTCATGCACTGGTGCAAATTGTGCTGTTGATGAAGCCTACTGTAGATGTTGCGAACAAAGTGATGGTGCTAATTGTGGAACTAATATGTACGGAAAATATTTTGTTCATACATTTCCTTATTTTGCACCTTGTCCGAATGGATGTTCGGCTGGAAGATGCCTCTAAAGTTGGGACTTTTATATTCTAAAATATAAAAACATTTATAAACATCGAAATATTCCCCTGAACATATCACAATTAAAGAAAATGGAGGATAAAAAATGATGATAAAAATTATAACAATTTTGGCAGTAGCTTTACTCTTGTTATCAATGGTTTCTTTAGGAATAGCTTTATTAAAACCTGTTCAATCAGAAATTTCTTCGGTTCAAGGAAGAGTTATTGTGAATGTTATTGGCCCTCTTGCTCAAGCAGAACCAAGCATTATGGCTGGAACTGGAAATGTTATTGCGAATGTTGTTTAAAATAAGTAAAGTTGTTTAGAAAGAAATTTTAGGCAAGAAAAAGTAAAAAATAAATAAAATTAAAATTAAATTATACAAGGAGGTTAAAAAAATGAAAAAATCTGAATTTTGGATCATAGTTGTTTTAATAATTTTAGCCATCGTTATTTCAATAGCGAGTATAGTTATAGCAAATAACAAAACAAGTTCTTCGAAAGGTATAACTGGTCAAGCAACTGGTAATGTAACTGCGCTTATGGATTCTATGGCATCATTTGTATTAGATCCGGCTATTGTTAATTTTGGGAACATTAGTTTAGGTCAAGCTAATGATACTGATACGGGTCCAGTACCATTTGGAATAGAAAATACTGGAACTGTTAATATAAACATGACTATAGAGTCTAATAATGCTCTATTTACCGGAACATCTCCAACTTATCAATTTAAATCAGTTTGTTCTGAAGAAAATTGCGCTACTACTGTTTATGGTTGGACAACGTTTAATCAGGATGCACAAGATCTTGTTAAAATTCTTGAACTTAATAATTCAAAAGATTTATTAAACGTAGGAATAAAGATATTAGTTCCTTTAGATGAACCATCTGGCCAAAAATCTGACGTATTAACATTTACTGCAACTGAGGCTGCATAATCCTTTTATTTTATTTTTTTATTTGTTTTTATTTTTTTATACCTCTTGATATGATGCTCTTTAATTTTTTTGTGTTTATATGGTGCGTAATTATCATCAGCATACTAACAAACTAGAAAACTAACGATCTAAAAATCCGAAGGATTTAAAAATGTGTTATAATTTGTTTATTTACTAAAGTGTTATAACTTTGGTGTATAAAAAAGAGGAATATATATGAAAAACAAAAATCTTAAACAGTATTTACCATTATTTCTTGTTTCAGTTTTTTTAATAACAAGTTCATTTGTTCTTATCCTATCAAATGTTTCCGCGATAGGTTTGGGACCAGGAAAATATGAAGTAGATTTTTCTTCAGGAACATCTCAGATATTAAGTTTTACTGTCTTAAATAATGCTGACACGCCAAATTCCTACAGAGTCTATACTAAAGGTGAACTTGGAGAGGATATTACTTGTTCTCCTGATTTTGTCTCTTTAAAAGCAAGAGAAACCGGTAGATTTTCTTGTACTCTTAAGATGCCTAATTATCTTGAACCTGGTCCTCATCGGGCGTTAATTGGTATAATTGAATCTGTTCCTGGGAATGTTGGGCAAATAGCAGTTTTATCTGCTGTAGAATCACGTTTAACTGTTAATGTTCCTTATCCGGATTTTTATGTGACTATAGCATTGTCTGTTAATAATACTAAAATTAATGAGCCTACAAATATCCAAGTTAAGGTAAAAAACTGGGGGAAAGAGGATGTTACTTCAAAAATACCAATAAAAATTATGTCTGGAGAGGATATTGTGGGAAATGTAATAACTAATGAAAAGTTTATAGAATCAATGAAAGAGGAAACATTTAATGTTGAATGGGTTGCTAATGTTGCTAATGCCGGGAAGTATAATGCAGTTGCAAATTTAGTCCATGACGATAAAACTTTTAACGCTTCAAAATCGTTTTTAGTTGGAGACTTAATAGTTGACATTGTTAATCTAACTTCAGATATATATCCTGGAGAAATCGGAAAGTTTAATTTAATATTGCAAAGTATGTGGTCTGAGCCAGTAGATGTTGATGTTGAAATAGAGGTGTTAAAAGATAATGTCAGTTTGGGCTCAAAAAAAGAGAAATTTAGCATAAATGGTTTTGAAGAGAAAAATCTTAAGATATTTTGGGATACTCCTCTGCAGGAAGTAGGTGTTTATCAAGCAAAAGTTAATTTAAATTATGCTAATAAAGAAAAAGAATCATTATTTAATTTTGAGGTAAAAAAGAGAGAAGAAGTTAAGAAACTAACCCCTATAGTCCTATTCAGTTTTATCGCAATTTTGATAATAATGGTTTTTGTTATTTTCTTTTTTATTAGAAAAGGAATAACAAAGAAGAGCAGAAAAAAACCAAAAAAATAATGTTTATATACCTGTTCTTGCTATCTATTTCATCAAAATGAAAAGAGTCAGTGTAGGAAAAAGAAGGTTCAAGAATTTTAGAAATGAGAGAATTATCCTTCTTATTTTAATGCTTATTTTTGTTTTTTCTTTATTTGTTTTATTCCTAAACAAACAAGGACAAGTAGTTAAGGTTACCGGAAATGCCTTACAGCTAGGAGAAGTCTTGGTGAATGTTCTTGGCATCCATTTTCTCAATATAACCTCTCCACAGAATACCACCTACAACTTTTCAGCGGGAGAAAATTATACCCTTTTGATGAATGTTACTTCGGGATTTCCTATTAATTCATTAGATTATACACTTAAAGATATAAAACATAATGTCGAAATGAATGGCAATATATTAAATGAAGAGGATTCTTATTCAATTGGGGGCTATTTTGATGCCTATAGGTTTAGTAATTTACTTACTGTATCTGGACAAGATGGTGGCGGGCAGATATACAATGATTCTGTTACATTCTTTGTTAGTTTACCCAATTCTGCTCCATTAATACAAAATCTTTCTAACAATGTTTATGTCTGTGAAAATTCTTACTTGAGCTCTTTTTTTACATCTTATGACTATGATGAAGATAATCTTAATATGGACATATCCCCCAAATATCCTTTCTATGTTCGTCCCTATGTTTATACGGATTATTATAGATTAACATCTGAGATTTATTCTGGAACATTGAGAAAAGAAGCAGTGGGTTTATATGAAGAAACAATTAGTCTAAGCGATGGCCAGTATTCAGACTCCAAAAAAGTTAATATAACTGTTATTGAAGTTAATAATGCGCCAATAGTTCAAAGTATTGGTGTGCAGACAATATGGCTTGTGGGCGAGAATTCTACACTAAATAAAACTATTCTTGTAACTGATCTTGAAGATGGAAATCAAGATTCTGAAAACTTAAACTTTAATATTAGTTTTCAGGGCGGGGATTTGTTTAATCTGACTAAACCAAATAGTAGTTTACTCTATTTCAATGCAACTTTAGAAGATGTCGGAGTTTATAATATCAGTTTTTGTGCTATAGACAATGGATTAAGTAGCGTCCATCCAAATATAAGTATATGTAGTCAAAATGGTAGCAGTCTAGCTTCTTGCATAAATTTTAGTTTAACTGTTACTAATGAAAATCGTGCTCCAGAGGTAATTAGTTACTTTACTGAAAATTTGTCGAATGTTGCTGGGACAGAGATGATTATGTTTAATATTACAAAACACGATCCTGATTCTACTATTCCCGATTCTTATTGGTATGTGGATGGATTATTTGTTGCTCGTTATTCAGAAAGCCTAATTGATGTTTTTAATTATACTTTTGGATGCGGTATTTGTGGGTTGCACAACATTACCGCAGATATAACTGACGGGGTTTTGAATGCTTCTATCTCACAGAATTTCAATGTTTCTTTAATTGCATGTTCTAGCTCTTCTCCCGGTGGTGGGAGTAGTGGCGGAAGTGGGACAGTATGTATATCTAAACTTGCTTGTGGTGAGTGGTCTACATGTCAAAACTTAAAGAACTCAATTATTCTTGAAGAAAATTATGGCTTCATAAAGGCGCTTTGTGATAAAAATGGATATGATGAGAATAATTGTGGTATTCAGACAAGAGCATGTACTGATTTAAACAATTGTACTAAAAACATTTCAAAACAAGATACATTAAGAGACTGTTTTTTCACCCCTAATCCAAGCTGTTCAGATGGAATAAAAAATTGCCATGGTGGTTCTTGTGAAGTATTAACTGATTGTGGCGGTCCATGCTTAGATTGTGCTACTTGTTCAGATAATATCTTAAATCAAGGAGAAGAGAAAGTTGATTGTGGCGGTCCATGCCCTCTTGATTGTTCAGTAGAAACTCCTAATATTCCTCCAAGTTCGTATTCACCTCTTTTAAAAAATTTGAATTTAGCTGTAATCATTATATCCACTTTTATGATTATTTATCTGGTTGTAAAGATTTATTTGATTAGGAAAGAGAAAAAGAGGTTAATTTATGAATCTTTTAAACACAAGAAAAAATAAGTTTGAGGTTAAATTTAATTATAAAAAAAAGGAAGTTAAATATTTTTATTTTCTTCTTTTTTCTATCCTATTTGTAATATTATTGATTGGAATTGTTTTAGCAGTTAATTGGATTCCGGATTCATTTGGGCCGATTTATGTAACTGAAGATTCTCCCCACTTTTATAATTTAAGTACAAATGTTACAAATTATAATGCTACGACCATGATTTTTACTATTGGAGATGTAAATGGAGTTTTAGGAGAAACTCGTGTTAATTGGGATGGTTCTCTGGTTGATTTTTCTACTCTCTCTTCTTGGATTAGTCTAAATGGTAATACTGGTAATTTAACTTTTAATGCAGTTAGAAATAATCAAACAGGTAATTTTATTATTCATATTATTGTTCAGGAAAGTCCTTCTTCAAGTGGCGAAAATTTTAATTTCACGATTCTTGCTTCAAATGATGCCCCCAATTTTACTTTAAATATAGGTTATAACACTAGCATTATTCAAACAAATAATTCTTATAATTTTAATTTAGTAGGAAGCGATGAGGAAGAGCAGTATCCTCTTATCTATAATTTGAGTTTTGGAGGTTGTCAACCAGCAATCTGGAGTTCAAGGCTTGGAAGCCCCAATAATTGTGATTTATCTTATCAAATAATCAATAGTTCAAATACTGCCTCTATTCTTAATTTTACTAGTTTAATCCGTGATGATGTTGGTATTTATAATTTAACTATATGCGTTCAAGACAATGTTGATGGTGCGGTTTCTCCAGTCTATAAAACTGCAGATTATGATACTAACAAAACTACTTGTAAAAATACCTCCCTGACTATTGAACAGGTACTAACCGTTAATGCTTCTGATTGCAATAACAAGATTCTACAGGAAAACCAATCATTTTCCTGCATAATAAACATAATCGCAAAAGGGGAGCATGATAATCTTGTTGCATGGAGTAATGCAACCCTAAGAAATAATGTGAGTGTTGCGATTATAAATTCAAGCTGGTTTTTTTCATCAAATGATTCAAATTTAGACAATTTTATACAAAGTTATTATGTTAATGTTACGCCCGCAAAAAAACAAATAGGAAATTGGACAATTAATTTTACTGTTAGAGATAAAACAACAGGAGAAAATTCTACTACTGTTCTTTTTATATTTACAAATAGAACCTTAAACTCTGTTCCTTCTATAAGTCCTGTAACAGGTTTAAACAACTTAACTGTTTTTGTAAATTTTCAGAATGAAACATACTTTAATGTTTCTGATGATGATTTATTAATCTTGGATAAAATTGTTTATGATGAAACAATTAGCTTTACCTGGGATATTTTAAACAGATCAAATTTAATTCAACATTTAAACTTGAGTAACTTTAGTGTTATTAGTTCTGGTATAGGGTTAGGCATTATTAATAATATTACAAGAGCAAAAATTAGATTTATTGCTAATTCTTCAGAAGCAGGGAATTATACTATAAATATTACTGCTTTTGATAAGGAAAATGCTAGAAGTGAGCTTTTGTTTAATTTGACCATCTTACCAAATACCGCCCCGATTTGGAATGAGTCATTGAATACTACTCTTTTAATCTACGAGGACAATAATACCTATCTTAATCTTTCAAGTTATGTTTCAGATAGCCAGGGCGATACTATAACTTTTTCTTTTACGAATGATACTGCTTTTCCCTCATTTAATATGAGTTCTTCAACAGGAATAATTAATTTTACAGTAAGGGATATAGATGTCGGGCAGCACATGGTTAATATCACTGCTAGTGATGGTGATTTAGCAAGTGTTAAAGAATTTAACTTTACAATTTATAATATTAATGATAACCCAACTATAGACTCTTTAATAACTAGCGGAGTACGAAATGCTACGGTTGATGTAAATTCAAATATTAACATTTCCGGATACAATACTACTACAATCATCTTGTGGATATATGATGATGACATAAAGATTCCCTCAGAACAAAAATCGTTTTATAATGAGAGCCTTATGCTTAATCTGACTATAGAAGGCAATAATACATTATTCAGTTTTACGAGAACTGATGCTTTTCCAACTTCTTCTTTTCCCAATAAAATAGAATATATCACTACATTCACCCCGCAGCGGGCTGGAATTTATAATGTTACTATCAATGTAACTGATGCAAGCAATTCTTCAACTATGCTTAGGTTCAATCTCACTGTTTTTGTAACAAGACACAACCCTACTTTGACTAATGTCTTAAACCAAACTGCGTCTTTAATGAGAACTTTTAATTATAATTTTAGTGCAAATGATATTGAGGATGGTAATTCCAGTAAAGAGGGAAATTATAATTTCACATTTGTTTTAAACGATAGTGGAGGTATTTTAAATTTTAATTCAACTAATTTTAATTCAACTACGGGAGTATTAAATATTCTTTTTAATGATAGCCAGGCGGGGGTACATCGGATTTATCTTAATATAACGGATCAAGATGGCGATAATTCAAGCACTAGTTTTTGGCTTAAAGTTTATAATGTCCCCAATGTTACTTTTCCTAACACCCAGAGTATTTTTAATGTTAGTGAAAATTTGCCATTTAATTTTACTTTCGCAGTTAATCATAGTGTCGGAGATTCTCTCAACTATTCTTTTTATTTGAATTCACTTCTGCTCAATAGCTCTTATAATCCTTGTAATGGGAGTAACTGGACCTTTTATCTTACTCCTAATTTTACACAGGAAAGTTATGGAGATTATTCTAACCTCAGTCTTTATGTATTCAATTTAATTTATCCTGAATTAAATTATACGAGCATGTATTATCTTAATATAAGTCATACAAATTATCCTCTTGAAAATTATTATAATATTTCGAATAGCAGTTCTTCTTCAAGCGTCACTTTAAATCTTGCTAATTACTTTAGAGATATTGATGCTGTTGATAATAGAATAAATCAGACAATAAGATTTAATTCCACCCTAATTAATTTGACTTCCGGAAGTATTAACATAACTTTTAATGATTGGATTAATGGAAGTACACCCAATGTAACATTTAGCTCTTCTAGTTCTTCTTTTGGAATTTATTCAATTACTGCATATGAATATAATGAAAGCAATAGTTCCCAAATTGTAAATACCATTACCAGTAATAACTTTTCAATACAATTGAGTATTACGGTGGAGGAGACTATAATAACTGTAAACACTGGCGGTGGCGGGAGTCAAGAAAGGAAAGTTTCAATGAAAATAGTTGTACCTTCTATGATTACAATTAATAATACGGGTAAAACTAAATTTAATATCACCTTGGATAATGATGGTGAGGTAAATTTTAACAATATCTCTATTGAAGGATATCTTCTCGGGGATTCAAAACGTTTTGATGCCCCGGTAATTTTTGACCAAAATAATCTAAAATCATTAGCAAGCGGAAAAAAAGAAAGCATCTCTGTTACAGTTTCCATAGATGATCCAGACATTTTGCTTTATGAAGTTGTAATAAATGTTACTTCAAAAACACCGGCATACAATGTTTATAACAAAGTTTTTATAACTTTTGATAAAAATTTAGCGATTATAAAAAAGATAATTGCATTCACGGAGGGGCTCATAAATGAGAATGCTGAATGTATTGAACTTAAAGATATGCTGGATGATGCAAAAGAAGAACTTAATGTGGGAAATATTGCAGAGGCCGGTAAAAAAGCACGGGCTGCAATGGAAGCATGTAAAAGAACAATAGAAGGTCTTAAAAAAGCACAGGCCGCAAAAGTAAAAGAAGAAAATACAGTTAAATATGCTATCATCGCGATAGTATTAGCAATAGTGCTTGGATTATTATTTAATGTTTATAGGCAGATAAGATTTAGGGGATGGAAGAAGTTTTTTCATAAAAACAACTAACCCCAATATTTTAATACTCTAAATGATAATAAAAAGAAGAAAGAAAATCTAGGAAATTAAAAATTTTCTAGTTTTTTAATTTTCGTTGAAACCCAAATTAAAAATGAAACAAAAAGAAAAAAAAGAGGAAAGTTTTAAAGAAGTAAGCCCCAAGGAAATAAAGGAATTTGCTGATAAAATAAATCAAATAAGGGCAGAAATATCAAAGGTTATAGTTGGGCAGGAAAAAACAATCGATTCTTTTTTAAGGGCAATAATCTGCAATGGTCATGTACTTGTTGAGGGAGTTCCAGGAATAGCAAAAACACTTATAATAAAAGTTATCGGGGCTGTAAGCGGATGTGATGTTAAAAGGGTACAGTTTACAGTAGATTTGCTTCCAACTGATATTGTTGGATTGACTATATATCGCCAGGGAGATGGCTTTGAAGTGGTTAAAGGTCCAATATTCACAAATCTTCTCATCGCGGATGAAATAAATCGAAGTCCTCCAAAAACTCAGTCTGCTCTTTTGGAGGCAATGCAAGAAAAACAGGTAACAATCGGTAGAGAGACATTCTTTCTTCCAAAACCTTTTTTTGTAATGGCCACAGCCAACCCAATAGAACAATCCGGAGTTTATAATCTTCCTGAAGCTCAGATAGATAGGTTCTTATTTAAAGTTGTCATGGGATATACTACTAAAGAAGATGAGAAAGAAATCCTCAAAAAAAATACTGATTTTTTTAGTATAAATGATTTTAAGCTTAAGAAAATAATTTCTCCAAATGAAATAATGGCTATGCAGAAGTTGGTAAAAGGGATTTACGTAAGCGATCAAATAAGGGGGTATATTCTTAATATTGTCTCTGCAACAAGAGACAAGAAAAAAAGCTATTCAAAATATATTGAGTGGGGAGCTTCTCCTAGAGCAACAATGGGATTGTTTATCGCTTCGCAAGCAGAAGCATTAATGAATGGAAGAGGTTTTGTTACACCCCAGGATATTAAGAACGTTTCTTTTGATGTTTTAAGACATAGAATTATGCTGGGTTATGAGGCAGAAGCCGATAATTTATCTACAGATGATTTAATAAAAAAAATTCTTGAAGAGACGGTTGTACCTTAATAATATGAAAAATTATCGAATTTTTCAATTATTCGTATATGAAAACCCATGTTTTCAATTCCTCGTTTTAAGAGGTAAAACTTCGGATTGTAGAGGACAAACTTCATAAAATGGCAGGGCTCAATATCAATATCCCCCGAACAATAAAAATTTTCGATAGTGCGATGAAGAAAAAAATGCTTATCAAAAGCATTTTTTATAAAAGAATCTTTGGGGGCAAGGGGTTGGAATTCGATTCGTATAGAAATTATTCTGATAATGATGATTCAAGTATGATTGATTGGAAAGCTACAATGAAAAATAATGGTGAGCCTCTTGTAAAACAATATGTTGAAGAAAGAGATTTGAACATTTTTTTTCTTATTGATGTTGGGGATAATATGGTTCTTGGTTCTGGAGAAAAGTTAAAAAATGAAATTGTTGCAGAGATAACTTCATCTTTAGTTCATCTTGTTCTTGTTGCAGGAGATAAAGCAGGATTTGCTCTTTATAGTGATAAAACCAAAGTGATAAAACTACCGGGGGCAGGAATAAATAAATTTTATTCGTTTGTCAAAGAAATAAGTGATGTTAAAAATTATGGGGGAAAATCTGATTTAGCTCAGACTATAAAATTTGTTCAGCCCTATTTGAAGGATGTCTCTGCTGTCTTTATTGTTTCTGATTTTTTAAGGGTTGATGATGAATGTTTGATTGAATTGAAAAAATTTATGATTCGGAAAGAAACAATTGGATTAATGGTGAGAGATATTAATGATAATCAGATTTCAGATATTCGTAACGAGGTTGTTGTAGAGGATATATCTAGTGGAGAACAACTATTGATAGATCCCCGTTTGATAAAACAAGAATATGAAAAAAACGCTCTTGAACAGAAACAAAAAGTTTTAGGTACTTTCAAAAAAACTGGATCAGATATAATTGAGCTTTATACAAATAATGATTTTATCTTCCCCCTTGTTAATTTTTTGATGAGAAGAGTTAAACGGAAAAATATTCGGGGGAGGAGATAAATGCTATTCTTCATAAAACCGCAATATCTTTTATTTTTATTTATTATTCCCCTAATGATATTTGTCCATATTTCCTCTATTGTCGGGGCTAAAAAAAGAGCAGTAAAATTCGCTAATTTTGATGCAATAAAGAGGGTAAGCGGGGTAGAAATGTTTTCAAAAAATCTTACTATCCTTTATCTTAGCATAATCATTGTAGTGCTTCTTGTTTTTTCTATGTCTGGAATGAGTTTTACAAAAGAAGTTGAAACAAGTAGGACCACTTTTGTTTTAGCAATTGATTCTTCTAGAAGCATGGGTACGACAGATATGCCCCCCACCCGACTTGAAGCTGCAAAAACTGCCGCAATTGATTTTCTTAAGATGGTTCCTGAAAAAACAAGGATGGGAGTTATTTCTTTTGCAGGAACCATTATCATAGATCAGGAAGTTACAGATGAAAATGCTCTTTTAGAAAAAGCAATAAGGGGAATAGAAGTTAAAACTACTGGCGGGACAAATGCGCTTGATGCATTAATAACGGCTTCAAATGTTTTAATTAACGAAGATGCTAAGTCGGTGATATTTATCAGCGATGGGAATATAAATATTAATGATTTGCAGAATATACTTGATTATAGTCAAAAAAATAATATAATCATATACTGTTTGGGTGTTGGGACAGAAGAGGGCGGAGAACAAGAGATGGGAGCTTTTTTCAAAGCTTCACAGGAAGAATTAAAATTTATAGCAGAAAAAACCGGGGGCAAATACTATTCTATCTCGAATATAGAAGATTTTTATTCTGCAATGAATGATATGATTGATGTAACAAAGAAAATAGTAGTTTTTAATATGTCTTTTTATTTAGATTTGTGTGCGATATTGCTTCTTTTTCTAACCTTTTTTCTTATTAATACAAGATATAGAACTCTGCCGTAATTATTTTTTGGCGTTATTTACTATTTCATTAAAGTCATTTATCATTTCTAGTGCATCTTCTTTACTTATTTTTGTTCCAGAATATAAAAGATAATCCATCCTTTCACAAAACTCTGACATTTTTTGATTTTTTAGTCTTTTCGCCATTTCAAGATAGGTCATCTCTTTTTTGTCATTAATGTATCCCTTAAAGAATTTTCCAGAAATATTGTGAAGCATTACCAAACTTTCTTTTGGCGTTCTTGCTTTCCCTTCAAGTTTAATAGATTTTTCAAGAAGTTCTCTTTTTTCTTCATCTTCTTTTTCTTCATGTTTTATTTGTCTTATTTTTAAAAGTAAAAAGATGAGAGCTGACACTAGTAATAAAAGAATAATTATAATCAGAATAATCGTTATCATCATCTTTTTTAGTTTATCAGTCAGGAATACTATAAAAATCTTTTTATAGCCCATTTTCCATAGAATATCATGAAAATCGAGGATTTGGGAAAGCTATGCTTTCCTAACTTGTTTAAAACTCACGTTTTAAAAATTTTCAAATCTTCGTTTTAAGAGGTAAAACTTCAGATCATGAAAAAAGAGGAAAAAATTAATATGTTCAGTCGGAGCAAGAAATATTACATCATAGCTTTTTTCTTGGTTTTAATAATATTCATGATGTACTATTTTTTCTTTAATTTTAAAACGGGTGATTTAGTATACAAGAAAAATTTTAATACGCTTGGAGAGATAGTGGGTATATCCCCCCTAAAACTAGGTTATCTTGTTTATTGGCAGAATGAAACATATACTAATGAGTTTGCATTTAATCTTGAAAGAGTGGATCAAATAAGGGAAGGCACTTTCGATCAGATAGGTGTAGAGAATGAAACGTTGCGATATGTTCCTCCAACATTGCCGGAAGACGTAAATTTTTCGAAAACATTATTTAATGAACTTTTAAGGGAGAGTATTGATAATACTGATACTATTTATGGACAAATACCGGCTATAACAAAAATTGAAAATTGCACACCTAATTTAAAATGTGGGGCTTGGAGTGATTGTCAAGTTAATTATAATCTTGAATCACTTGTAAATCTTGATAAGATTGAGGGATTACAATATAAGTCTTGTATAGACTTGAATAAATGTATTCCAGATATAATCGGTTTAAGGGATTGTGTTTCAAGAGTGAATATAACACTCACTATGGGTTTTTGGTGTGAAAAAGAGTATACTGAAGTTAAGGATAAAAATGGAAAGGTTCTTGCCAGGCTCAATACTAATAATCAGTCAAATTATCTTGATGTTAATATAAATCTTGGCGAAGAAGACCATTGTTTTTATTGTTATGATGGAAAAATAGATTATGATGAAACAGGCTTAGATTGTGGGGGGAGTTGTGAACCTTGCAGCGAGGTAGAGCAGAAGGTATAAAAATACGGCTTAATTGAATAAAATATCACCATGAATGAAGAAAAAAAAGAGGAAATTGCTTTTGAAATTTTTGAAAAAAGAGTAGAAGAACTTAAAGAGATGACTGAAAATATCGGAAAAACAGAAAAGCAAAATCTACAAGAAGAAACAAAAGAAGAAGAACCTCAGGTTAAGATAGAAATTAAGAAGAAGATACAAATCCCCCATTTTCCCAAGTTTGATGAAAAGAAAAATCATTCTAAAAAAAATTTAACAAAGATGCAGGTTCCTGAACCGCCAAAAGCTATCATAAAAACAACAAATTTTATTAATAAGTTTAAAGAAAAAATTAATAGTTTTAATACACCTAGAATAAAACTTCCCGAAATTAAAAAAGCAGAAGAAAGACCAAAAAAAGAATTACAAGATAAAGAAAAACAAGAAATTTTTGCGAATTTAAGACAACTTAACGAAAAGATAGATAAAAATAAGGAAGAGATGTATAATCGGCTTATTCGTGAATCTATAGAATCAAAAAGAAGAGTTGAATCTGAGAGAGAAGAATTAAAAAAACAAATGATTGGACTTCTTGCAGAATCAATAGACAAGTTAGATAGTAAAGACAAGGAAATAAAAGGAGAGCTTTATGGGGAACTGGAGAAGATAAAGAATAGGTTTTATGGCGAGAAAAAAGAAATACGAAATATTATTTCAAGCAATTCTGAAAAGTCGAGAAAAATGCTTGAAAATGAAAGAGAAAAAATTAAGGAAGAATTTCTTGTAAAGACAACTAATTTGAGAAATAGAATAAATGAAGAAGAGAAAAAAACAGAGTATGAAAATAATTATGGATCAAACGATAACAAGCTTTTCTCTTTATTTAATCGCTTTAAGAGATTGCCTGGGGAAAAGGAAATAGAACCGGATTTTAAGATAGAATCGAACAAATATTCTGAAGAAAATTTAGAAGAGGGAGATATTCTAACCGGTATGCCTGCTATTCCCAAGCCCATTGATTTGGGAATGCCGCAATTTTCTTCTGCAAAAATCTTTATGAGAAGGGATGAAAATGAATTGCCTGAAGTCAGGTCGTTCTCAAAGATTGAAGAAGAAGCAATAGATAATGAAGGTTATGATGGAAAACAATTTAGAATTAACAAAAAATTCACAAAAAATATTGAGACATCCGGAGATTATGAGAGGAGCATAAAAAATCTTATTGTTCCTGAAAAAGTTTCAAAATTTGATTCTGAATTTGAAGATAAGATGAAAGAAGTGGTTAAAAAAGGTATGCAAGATGTTGAGAAGAAAAATAAATTTGAAAAAAAACAGTTAAATTCTGCGATTATAAAGACTTCAAAATCTATTTCAAAAAAGTCCGTTTATGTTGGAGAACAAGATTTTAAAAATGCAAGGGAAGAGATAGAAAGAACAAGAAAAAGTGTTAATAATTTTGAGAGAAATTTTTCAGAAAAAGCACAAATTGAGAAAAGGGAACATGAAAAAATCAGCAGGATTTTGGAAGATGCTGAAAAAATTAAAGTTAATTTTTCAAGGATAAATTCGGGCATGCTTGGGAAGATTAAGATATAAAGATAGATTTATAAATTTAGTAAGCGGGAATAAAATATGAATAAAAGAGGACAGATTGAAATAATGTCTACTTATAAGATACTTTTCTTTAGTATAATCGCCATAATTATTATTGCAGGAATAATTTTTTCTGTTTGGAAGTTTAATAATCCTAGTTTGGTTGACTGCGGAATAGGAAAGTATGATTCTAGACAAAATGCATGTTTGTTTAATCAAACTTCAAATCAGCCGGTTTCGGTTATAAAGTGCCCATCTGGATTTAATCTTAATGAAACACAGGAAATATGTGAAAAGATAGTTGAATCAGTTTATGTTTGCAATACCGCTGAAGGGACATATAACTCTTCATCAGGAATATGTCTGGTATCTGTTCAAAACACACAATATGTTTGTCAAAATGGAACATATAATTCTTCATCAGGAAAATGCGATGTGATTATTGAAAACTTTACTTATTCTTGCATTAATGGAACAATTCAGGAAATCAACGGAACTAATTTTTGTGTTGTTTTATTAAAGGTAATCAAAGAACAAATGGTGATTTATTGTGGAAATGGAGAATGCGATGATAAAGAAAGAGCGCAGGGAATTTGTCCTGAAGATTGCAATGAAACAATAGAGATAATGCCCGATGTGCCTTATTCTTTTTTAGCAGTACATTTTGAGATAGATCCAAGTGGTGAATCTGCAATTTATATATGGCAAAATATGGTTAATATGGTTGACTTGGCTAATCAATATAACACTCCATTAACAATAATGTTTTGGCCAGGGTCTGCAGAGTATGCATTGGCTTCTCCTGAAAGAATTGCTCAGGTAAGAGAATGGCAGGCGCAAGGACATGAAATAGGTATACATAATCAAGGATGTTTTGGTGACAAAGAATGCACTGCGGGTTCTGCAGGTTGTCATCAAGAATCAAATAATCAACTTTATGAACAATTAGCGGGTGAACATACAATTAAATCTGGAACAACTGTTTGCGCATTAAACCTTATTTCAACTTACAAATATGAGGGCGGTGGACGACCGGATGGAAGAAGTGCTGTTGCTATTAAATATGTTTATGATCTTGCTTCAGGACATGAAATTTATGGTCTGAATATAAAAGCAGGATATGCAGGTGGAACACCGATTAAGATTGCACAGTACAATACTTTAAACAAGGACGAAATTTATGGTTTTGTTAATCATGGTGAAGGGGATGCTGGAACAGGTTTAGGCGGTACAGTAGAACTTAAAGAATGGCTTAATTTTTTGTATGAAAAAGATCCGGAAGGAAAGAAAAGAATGACTTTGTCAAAAATTATGGAAAATTATGTTTTGCCAAATAATTTAGTAGCTTCTATGGAAGATGTTTGTTCTTCTACTGATTCAAGAATACGGCAATGTTTAGCACCAGCTAGACTTTCAACAAAGTCTGACTCAATTAATTGTATGGCCCCATACGATACCGGTGTATTTAATTTTGGAAGATGTTTGAATACCGGAACTTATTGTAATCTTGAAAATGGTTTAAGTGAAGAACAACTTTGTAGCATAAGTCGGGGAGATTATTATCTTTATGTTCCAACAACTTGCGTGATAAAGAATATTGAAGATTATGAACCGCCAATTTGTAATAATGTTGTGGAAGGAGAAACTTGTTCTGAAATTGGAGGAACAATATGTACAAAAGATCAAAAATGTTCTGGAAAAATAAAAATATCTTCTGATACAGAAAATTGTTGTGTTGACGGAAGTTGTGTAACCGGGGGGACTTCACCAGAATGTGGAGATGGTTATTGTGATGGACCTACTGGAGAAAAAGAAACTTGTCCGAGCGATTGTGTTGTTATTAAGAAGTAAGCTTAAGTTTTATAAATAACTATCACTTATTAAATACATGAAAAAAAAGAGTTGGATAATCATAGGAATTATTTTTATAATCGGAATACTTTTAATTGCAGGATATGTTCTGCAACAAAAATCTAAAAAAGAACTTCCAATCATTCAAGTAATATTCTCGGAAGGTAATGGGTGGGTAGGTTGGGAAAAAACTTTAACAATAAATAATAATGGTTCAGTTATTTTTGAAGAACAACAACCCTTTAACGGAAATAAGACAATAAAATCTAGCCAGTTATCTTATGAAGAAATTCAAGAGTTTAAGAAATTAGTGAATGATGCAAATGTCTTTAATTTTCAAGATAGTTATAGTTGTGAACCTAATTGTCCAACAGACCAGAAGAGTAGTTCTGTAAAATTTATAATAGATGGTAAGAAAAAATTTATCAGTATGTACGTACCCGGAGAAATGCCGGAAAAATTCGAACAAATATTAGAAGAAATCGGAATTATTGAACAAAAAATAAATATATCTTGATAAGTTTGAGAAGAATATGAATAAAAAGGGACAGGAGCAAATTAATCAAATAGGGCAAGCAGGGAGTTCTGTTTGGAAGAAATTATTTTTAGGATTAATTATTCTGTTGGTTTTAGGAGGAATAATCGCACTTGTTTGGCATTATTGGCTGAGTAGTTATGATAGGTGCGATATAAACAAAGACGGAAAGATTGATGAGAAAGAAAGTGCGATATGTGAGCAGACAATTAATAATACAATAAAAACAACTTGTGGGGATGGCTTATGCAGAACAAAAGATGGCGAAACTTCTAAAAATTGCCCAGAAGATTGTTCTGATGTTGCTCAAAATATTTCTTGTCCGAATGGGGAATGTGATGAAAAAGAACTAGCGCAGGGAATTTGTCCAGAAGATTGTGGGGGAAGTCAGTTAAATTTAACTAATCAAACAAATCAAAATTTAAGTGAGTATGAAGACAGCCCGTTCGGGATTTCAGCAGAATCAATATCAGAAAATCAAGAAAAAGAAGCAATATTAAACGATTTGGGAGTTAGATGGATGCGACCCGGCATCCCTTGGTTTGATATCGAGCCAACAGAAGGAAATTTTGATTTTTCAGCTAAAGATGATTATATCAATTCTATGTATGTTTCTAATTTGAAAGCGGTGATGACTCTTAGTTCTTCAACTCCCTGGGATCAATGTTTATGTCATAATAAATGTGCTTGTTCAATGCCCATTGGGGGTGGTAGATACGAATGTTTCTATATCTATTGCATTCAAGAGAATTATAAAAATTATGTAAAAAAAGCAGTAGAGCGTTATGATGGTGATAGTGATTATGGATGTGTGGTTTCTGCACCAGATTGTTATAATGCCGGGGATAATCAATATCCCTCTTCAGAAACTATAGAAGCTATTCAAAATAATCCTATTAAATATTGGGAGGTACTGAACGAGCCTTTTTCTGAAGGTTATTGGAAATCATGGGTTATTGGAAATGTAACAACAGAATATATTGATATTCTGGAATCCAGCAATGAAGCAATAAAAGAAGTTTGTTCAGATTGTAAAGTTGTTATAGGCGGATTATATGATTACGTTGGCGGAGGTTCAATAAATAAGATGACATTGGAGATTATAAAATTTGCTCTTGAAGCAAGAGACAATCCTTTTGATGTAATGAATTTTCATTCTTATGGAAACAGAAGCAATATGGTGCTATCTTTAGATTATTTCACACAAAATTATCCCGATAAAGAATTGATAATAACTGAAATTGCATTAGGTGCGCGAGACAATAGATTAGAAAAAGATTTTGCACAAGATTTAACAAGAAGATATATTCTGTCTATTGGGGCTGGCGTTAGAATTATTATGTGGTTTCCTTTGATTGATGATGGAACAAAATATGGGGAACCGGGCTTAGTGGCTGCAGATGGTACAAAAAGGTTAAATTATTATTCGTATAAGCTCATGACGGAAAAGTTAGAAGGAAGCGACTGGAGCAATGTCCAGGAAGTTTATAATTCTGAAAATGTCTACGCTTACAAATTCATAAACAAGCAAACTAACAAACCAATTTATGTCGTCTGGTGGGAGTACTGGAACGAGCCGACATTAATAACAAAGCAAGTTAGTATTCCTGTTTCAATTTCTGGAAATGTAAAAATAACAGAATCTGTGCCACATTTTGAAACTGGCTTGCTTCTTCAAAATTCAGGAGAAGTTTATCCAAACTTTTTTGATGTTGAGAATAAGCAGGTTTCGAGTGAGGATATTAGCTTGACGCTCGGAGAGAGTCCGGTTTATGTTGAGCAGGCTTAAGTTTTATAAATAACTATTCATTGTTCAATTTATGAATGAGAAAAAACAGACAGAAGTAACATTGATTTATAAAATTATTTTCTTTAGCGTAATAGTCATGATTATTATTGCTGCAATAATTTTTTCTCTGTTTTTAGTTGATGCAGATTTTGTCAATGGTTTTGATTATCAAACAGGAATAGTTCGTGAGGGAGGAATAGTATCTATAACCTACGTGGGGGGAATAAGATGTGAAGATCAGGGTTCTTGTTCATTTAAGATGCAGGCAATGGCTCCGAATGGGATTATTATCGAAACATGGATTACTCTTTATGATATGAGTGAAGTTAAAACAAATATTTCTTCATCAATAGGTATAAATCCACTACCAGGTAGTGCGTTATCAATTTATACTATTTATTATGCTTTAAGTAGTGAAGGTTGGATGACTTGGAGAAATACCAGTGTACCATGTAAAAACTGCACATTTTTTCCAGGCGATTATGATGGTGACGGGGGGAGTGATCTACTTGGTTTTAGTAACGAAGAGAAACAGGGATATTTTGCTTTATCTTCAAATGGATATACTTGGCAGAATTTTGCTATTCCTCCTTGTCCTGCACAGTCTTTAAGTTGTAATCTAATGCCGATTACAGGAGATTTCGATGGAGATAATAAATCTGATTTTATTGCCTATGATTCTTCAGGTATGCTTTATTATGTTTTAAGTTCTGAAGGTTATGGGGTTTGGAGAAGTGGAAATACTCCATGTAAAAATTGCACATTTATCTCTGGAGACTATAACGGAGATAACCTAAGTGATTTTGTGGGATATAATCAAGAATCTAAAACTATTCAATTTGCCTTGTCACCTGATTGGGTTTGGGGTAGTGCTTCAATGGATTTTTGTATTAATTGCACATTTTTTCCAGGAGATTATAATGGTGATGGAATTAGCGATTTCCTTGGATTAAGCATCGTAGAAAAAAAGATGTACTATAACCTTGCACCATTTAATCTTGGGTGGGGTAATTTTCCTATTGATCTTTGTTCGGGGGAAGAAAATTGTAATATCCTTCCTGTTTCAGGAGATTTCGATGGAGATAAACAAACAGATATTCTTGCATATAATCCTTTGACTGGAAATGGTTTTTTTTCATTAAGTTCACTATTTTATTCTAATTTGGATGAGTTTAGTACACCTTGTAAGAATTGTACACCCATTTCAGGAGATTATGATGGTGATAAGGTAAGTGATTTGATGTTGTATAGTACTACTACTCTTTTGGGTTGTACTCCTAATTGTACTGAAAAAACTTGCGGAGATGATGGTTGTGGGGGAAGTTGTGGGAATTGTACTACTGGACAAACTTGTGCGAGTGGAAGTTGTGTAACTATAGCATGCAATGCACCTATAGTAGGAAATGATACCTCCCTATTAAAAATATTATTTGTTAAATTAGGAGACGCTCCATATTATACTCAATTAGTTAATGATTCTATTTATAATCAATTAAAAGTAATATCTCCTTTCAAGGAAAAGTTTAACTCAATTGCTTTTTACTCTATTAATATTTCAATAAACGAAAGTTTCAATTGTAATGCATTCACAGGAAGTTCGGGAGGATCAGGATTTGCATGCAACAATACAAAGATATATGAAAGTATAGAAGAAAAATGCGATTTTGGAAATTTGAAGGGTATGATTATAGTTGTTATAGTAGAGACAGAGTCCGGGGGGAGTGGGGGAGAGATAATTTATTTGGGCTCAAGTTTAATGCGAGACCTGCCAATACAATTTGATATAAGTAAAAACGTAGTCATACACGAAATAGGGCATAATTTCGGTTTAGGTGACCTTTATTATGGAACTCTGTATTATAACGGAGATCCATCTAGTTTTTATGGTACAGAATTTTCAAGAAAATTCTTGAATGTAGACGGGCCTGGTTGCAGTAAATGGTGTAACTCTTATAAGCCTGTTTCACAATATAATGAATCTGTTTCTTCAAAATGCCTTAAATTTATGAATAGGAGTGATTGTGTTAGTTATGGGAGGTCTAGTAGTGGAGATTGTTTTTATTCTTCATCTTCTGCTCCAGATTGTTGTGTCTGGTCTCATGATACATTTGAGTATTTTGATACAAATTGTGTTCCGGCTATTGGTTCTGAAAATATTGGGGTTGGATGTTTAGAGGATAGTGGTTGTTATTATGGTGCAATGTATGGAAATTATGCTTGGAGACCTGTTTTGAGTAATGATGAGAGTATTATGTACGGCGCTACTTCAGATAGATTTGATAGTGTCTCAGTAAGAGAAATAAATAAAATATTCAAATGCTGCCTTTCTCCAGCCTTTTCAAGCGATGAATGCGAAAATTTTAGGATAGAATACTCAAATTTTTTGAAGAATTATAACTGGAAAAAGAGAATTGGCTCATGTGGTGTGATTGAGGATATTGCAAATTAAATTGTTTGTAAGGGCATTATTAAGTTCAAAAAATTTATTTTACGTTTAGAATATTATAATTAAAAAAGGCATTTTAGCGTCTAAAATGCCTAAAAACTGGCAGAAAGGTTTTTAAACATCTTTTGCTTTTTAGTATTGATTTCAGAGATTTTATTAAAAAGTTCCGGAAAAATATAACAAAAAAACACTGAAAATTTTCAAAAAAATTAATTTACAAAGATTTAAAAACAACAATCTAAATAAAATAATGTTAATAAATTTTTAACAAAAAAAGGAGAAAAAATAATAAAGAGACTAATGCCTGAAGAAAAAAAACATGAGTATAATGCAGAAAGTATAAAGATTCTTGAAGGTTTAGAAGGCGTAAGACGAAGGCCTGCGATGTATATTGGTGGAACAAGCAAGGATGGACTTCATCATCTTGTTTATGAGATTGTAGATAATTCGGTTGATGAGGCAATGGCAGGTCATTGCAAAAATATTTCTGTTAAAATAAACAAAGACGGTAGTGTTAGTGTTAATGACGATGGAAGAGGCATTCCCGTTGAGATAAATAAGCAGTATAAGAAATCTGCTATGGAGATTGTATTCACAAAACTTCATGCGGGAGGAAAATTTGACAAAGATTCTTATAAGATCTCCGGAGGTTTGCATGGAGTCGGTGCAAGTGTTGTTAATGCTCTCTCAAAAAAGTTGATTGCAAGAGTCAGAAGAGATGGAAAAATTTATGAGCAGGTGTATAAGCGTGGAAATGTTGTTGATGATATTAAAACAGTAGGAAAATATAATGAAAAAGATGGTACGGGAACAGAAGTAATCTTTTTTCCTGATGAAGAGATATTTTCTACATTAGTATTTGACTTTGCTACGTTGAAGAAAAGACTGCAGGAAATAGCGTTTTTGAATGCAGGATTAAAAATAATTCTTGAAGACGAGAACACTTCTAAAAAAGAAGAGCTTTATTATGCTGGCGGACTGATGGAGTTTATACAACATATAACTCATTCAAAATTGCCTCTACACAAGCCGATTTATTTCAAAAAAGAGATAGATACCACAACAGTAGAGGTTGCATTGCAGTATACCGGGAGTTATAATGAAAATATTTTTGGTTTTGTCAATACTATAAATACCACTGAAGGCGGAACTCATATTTCTGGATTTAAATCTGCTTTGACTGGAGTGATAAATAATTATGCTAAGAAAAAAGGAATGTTGAAAGATGTAGATATTGACGGTGATGATGCTAGAGAGGGAATTACTGCAATATTAAGTTTAAAGATTGCTAATCCTCAGTTTGAAGGTCAGACAAAAACAAAACTTGGAAATTCTGAGATAAAAGGAATTGTTGATTCTTCTGTTACGACTGCTCTTGCAGAATATTTTGAGGAAAATCCAAACATTGCTAATAAGATTGTTCAAAAAGTTATTGCTGCTGCAAAAGCAAGAGAAGCAGCAAAGAAAGCAAGAGACTTAGTAAGAAGAAAAAGCGCGCTTGGATTTAGCGGATTGCCTGGAAAGCTTGCTGATTGCTCTACTAAAAAATTTGAGAAGACAGAAATTTATATTGTTGAGGGTGATTCTGCTGCAGGTTCATCAAAAATGGCTCGTGATAAAGAATTTCAGGCGATATTGCCTCTTAGAGGAAAAATTTTAAATGTGGAAAAAGCAAATCCAATAAAAGCACTTTCATCTGAGGAAATTATTAATCTTATCACTGCTATAGGCACGGGTGTAAAAGAGAATTTTATCAAGGAAAAATTAAGATACAATAAAATCATAATAATGTGTGATGCAGATGTTGATGGTCAGCATATTACGACACTTTTACTTACCTTTTTCTTTAGATACACACCCCAACTTATTGAAAACGGAAATATATACATTGCTGTTGCTCCACTTTATAGAATAAGAAAGGGAAAAGATATTTATGTTTTTTCAGATGATGAATTGAAAAAAAATCTTGATAAGCTTGGAGGAAAGGCAGATGTTCAGAGGTTTAAAGGTTTAGGAGAAATGAATCCAGAACAACTATGGGAAACAACAATGAATCCGAAAACAAGAATTTTGAAAAAGGTTACAATTGAAGATGCTGTTGAAGCAGATGAAACTTTCAGCATGTTGATGGGTGATGAAGTTGGTCCAAGAAGGGAATTTATCACAAAGAATGCACATATTGCAGAGGTGGATATGTAAAATCATGCTACAAAAAACGCACGAAGAAAAAATAAAAAAACTTGAAGACCAAATGATAAAAGATTGCGAACAAAAAGAAGAAAAAGGAGAAGCAAAATTTTGCCCAAAATGTGGAAGTTTTGAAATAGGGATAGAAGCAGAATCTCTTATTCCAAGAGATTATTGTAAGGCATGCGGGTTTAATAGTATAAAAAAAGGTTTGGTTGAAGCAGTAAATTTTCCAACAAAAATAAAGGGAGAGGAAGAATAAATAATATGAAAATTCAACAAAATAAATTTTCAATTGCTCGTCGCTACAAGAGGTGTAGCTTCGCATGACAGAAGATAATTTAAGCAAAATTGAAAGAAGGGAAGTTATAAAAGAAATAAATAAGAAACTTCGCCATAAAGCCGTATCACATGCGGTTGCATTGAGTAATGAATTCAAAAAACAAACTTCAACAGCAATAATGGCTGCATTTGGTCTTATAATTGCTCTTGCATGGAAAGATGTGATAACAGACCTTGTAAGCAAAATCAATTTTTTTAGTAATTATGGATTACTTGTTACAGCAATAGTAATGACCTTAATATCTGTTTTGGGAATATTATTGGTATCCAGATGGGCAAAATCTGGGGAGGAAAAGAAAATAATATGAAAATTCAAAATAAATTTTCAATTGTTCACTTTAGGAGGTAAAGTTTCACATGACCTTAAAAATAAAATCAAACATGGTAAGGACAGTAAAATTCTGTCCAAAATGTCAGAATACAGATTTAATAATGGTAGCAGGAGGAGAAATTGGCATGTGGGAATGCAAAGAGTGTGGATTTAGAGGGACAATTTTTCCTGAGAAGGAGTTTGATGCAGAGAAAGGTGAATTAAATAAAAATAAAAAGAAGAAATAAAAAATGAATACAAATAAGAGTTGGAGGACTTCAGGAATGTGGAAATTCGGAATGGGATTTTGGATAGGAGCAGGCATTTATAGTTTTATAAATATGATTATGAATTATAATCATATAATTCAAGAAAAAATATTGAACTATAATTACATAATCACAGCAGTTGCGGTTATTGGCTTAATCTTAAATATAATCTTAATGAAAAAAACGAAAAACTAAAAACATGACACCAAAAAAACAAGACGAAAACAACGAAGAAAACGGAAACGGAAAAGAAGAATTGGAAGAAGGTTTGGAAGAAGAGATTAAAGATAAAGATATTCTTGAAGACAAAGAGTATGAATCAGAAGTCTTAGAAAAAACTTCTCTTAATTTAAAAGACCTTGATGAAGACAGGGTTCTTGGCGCAGAAATATCTGGTGAGATGAAAAGAAGTTATATTGATTATGCTATGAGCGTTATTGTCTCACGTGCTCTTCCTTCTGTTGAAGATGGATTAAAGCCGGTTCATAGAAGAATACTCTATGCTATGAAACTTCTTGGACTTGAAAAGGGAATGACAAAGAAGTGCGCAAGAATTGTTGGAGATACAATGGGTAAGTTTCATCCGCATGGAGATATGGCTATTTATGATGCTATGGTTAGAATGGCGCAGGATTTTTCTTTAAGATATCCCCTTGTTCACGGACAGGGAAATTTTGGTTCGATCGACGGAGATAATGCTGCGGCAAGTAGGTATACAGAAGCAAAACTTGATAAGATGGCTGTTGAGCTTCTTCAAGACATTGATAAGGAAACAGTAAAATTTATACCAAATTTTGATAATTCTATAGAAGAGCCAATTATCCTGCCTGGAAAAGTTCCTAATCTGTTAATTAATGGCTCAAGCGGAATTGCAGTTGGAATGACAACAAATATTCCTCCGCATAATCTAACAGAAGTTTGTGATGCAATATCTGCTGTGATTGATAAGCCAGAAATAACTACGGATGAACTTATGGAAATTGTTAAAGGTCCTGATTTTCCTACAGGTGGAATAATTGTTTCTGAAAATTTAAAAGAAATTTATGATAAAGGAAAAGGAAGCGTAACAATAAGGGGAAAAGTCAGCACAGAAGAGGGAGATAGAGATAAAGATAGTATAATCATATCTGAAATTCCTTATCAGGTTAACAAATCTGAATTAATAAAACAAATTGCAGAATTAGTAAGAGATAAAAAACTTCCAGATATATCAGACATTAGAGATGAATCTGCAAAAGGCAAGATTAGGGTTGTTATTGAATTGAAAAAAGGAGCAGATTCTAAATTTACTATCAATAGACTTTACAAATCTACAAATTTGCAGACAAAGTTTGATGTTGTTACACTTGCACTTGTTAATGGTGTTCCTCAAGTTCTAACTTTAAAGCATATGATTAATTGTTATATTGATTATAGAAAAAAAGTTCTTAAAAGTAGAACAAAGTTTGAATTAAAGGAAGCAGAAGATAGAGAACATATTGTTCAAGGTTTTCTTATCGCCTTGAAAAGTATTGATGAAGTTATTGCAGTTATCAAGAAAAGTAGGGAAGAAGCAGCTGAAAATTTGATGAAAAAGTTCGAGTTATCAAAGAAACAGGCAGAAGCTATTCTTGAAATGAAGTTAAGACAATTAACTGCCTTAGAACATGAAAAACTTAAGAAAGAAGAAGATGAATTAAGAGCATTGATAAAAGAATTGAAAGATATTCTTGGTGATGAAAAACTTATATTAAAATTAATAAAAAAAGATGTTTCAGAATTAAAGAAAATCTATGGCGATGAAAGACGTTCAAGAGTAATAAGCAGAATTGCAGAGTTTGCAGAAAAAGATCTTGTAAAAAAAGAAGATGTTATTGTTTCTATAACAGATAAGGGATATATTAAAAGAATGCCATATCAAGCATATAGGGAACAAAAAAGAGGAGGAAAAGGAGTCATTGGAGCAGACCTTAGCACAGGAGATTTTGTTAAACAAGTAATTGCTTGTTCAACTCATGATTATCTTATGCTTTTCACACAACGTGGAAGATTATTCTGGCTTAAAGCATATCAAGTTCCTGAGACACAAAGATATGGGAGAGGACAAGCACTGGTAAATCTTTTGAATCTTAAAGAAGATGCTGTTTCTTCTGTAATTTCTATAAAAGAATTCAAAAATGGATTTTTATTTATGGCAACAAAATTAGGAGTTGTAAAAAAGATGAAACTTGAAATGTTTGCAAAACCAAAAAATGCAGGAATAAGAGCAATAAATCTTCCTCTTGATAATACTGATAGTTTGATTGATGTAAGTGTTATACAGCCAAAGCAAGAAGTTATGATGACAACAGCAGAAGGACAGGCAATAAGATTTAACTCAGATGAAGTTAGAGATATGGGGAGAGCTAGTTATGGTGTTACAGGAATAAAACTTGAGAAAGGAGATGCAGTTGTTTCTTTAGTCGTTGTTGGAGATGCTTTGAAAGAATCTGTTTTGACTGTTACGCAGGACGGATATGGAAAGAGAAGTTTGATTGATGATTATAGAGTTACAGGAAGAGCATGTAAAGGAGTTATTAATTTGAAAGTTACAGGAAAAAATGGAAAAGTTGTGAAGACAATTAATACTGCAGACAGCAATCAAATTATTGTTTCTACACAGAAAGGAATAATGATAAAGACGCCCGTAAAATCTATCAGGGTAATGGGAAGAGCGACGCAGGGTGTAAGAATAATAAGGCTAAATGAAGGTGATCATATTTCTGACGTGGCGGGGTTGAGTAAAGAGGAAGAAGACGAGAATGAAGAAAAGAAAGAGTAAAAATTAATTTTTAAGGAGTTTTATAAAAAGTACGTAATTTACATTGAGAATCTCTGCTTAACAAGAAAATAATCTATTCTTCCAAGAAAAATTATTGTGGCTGTTGTAAATCTTTCTGGTCAATATTAAACCTAAAATTTCTTATATCACCACAACCACAACTAGAGCATCGGTTATAGGTATCCCCCACACCATGATCCACATCTAACGCAGCTCTAACTTTCTGAAATGTCTCTGAATTATGCAATCTTGCAGACTCATATTTTATTCCCGGTTCCATCTTAATTATTACAATCTTCAGGTCTTTATAATATTTTCTATTCTTCTTAGGAAATAGTAAAGTTCCATTATATTTCAGACGTGGCTGGGTTTAGCAGGGAAGAAGACGAGCAGGACGGCGAGAGTGCAGAGAAGAAAGAATAATGCTCTTTTTAAAAATTCTATTAGTTATGATGCACAATAATTTAATTTATAAATAAAAACTAATTTTCTTATTATATGATAGATGAGTCACGACTAGAACTGGCATTAAAAAATTCTTGGACAAAAGAAAGTAGTTCTGATCCTTTTAAATGGTCTTCTAATAACCCTGCTTGGGGACAATGTGCAGTAACCGCATTGGTAGTAAACGATTATTTGGGCGGAAATATTGTTTGGGCTAATGTAGTTTTACCTGATGGGAAAGAATTGTCACATTATTTTAATAATATAAATTGTAAGGAAAAAGATTTTACTCGAGTTCAATTTTCAATGGGAACAATAATTGCCCGAGGAATTCCAAAAACAAAAGGTTTTCCATCAACGAGAGAATATATTCTGTCTTATCCAGTAATAGTATCAAGATATAAATTGTTAAAGAAAAAAGTTCAAGAATTTTTAAGATAGTTTCCTTCGTCCATAAAAGCATTTATAATCTTCAAAACACATATTAAATTATGGCGGAGATAATCCTTAAGGCAAAATTTTTCAGGGATCATGTCTGGATTTGGCTTATTTTTCTGGTACTTATGGGAATTCCTGCACTTATTATCGGCGTAGGCTGGCTTATCTATGTCCTGTTTTATATAAAAGCGATAGTAATCGTAAAGCTTATTCTTGTCCTTGTCGCTTTGTCTATGGCTGTTATGGCTTGGAGTTTTTGTTTCGCATATTTATGCGCACTGAAACAAAAGGTTGTATTTTCTTCAAGTTACATCGAATATTCTTATCCATCTTATTCTCTTTTTAGAATTAAAAAATTTAAAGTTCAGAAAAAAGACATTCGAGCAATAGCATTGGGATTTGTTGCTATGCGAAAAATATTCCCAGAAGAAATGAAATCAAAAACAATGTCCATGATTCCAATACATTTATTCATAGAAATAGGATATGCTAAAGATGGTGAGATGCTCTCAATCCAGCTTCCTAAGTTTAATAATCCACAATATTTTTCTGAAATAAAAAAACTCATTAGAGATACTAAGCTTAAGAGAACAGAATTGGCTTTCATATTTAAGAAATAGGGTGAGAATAAAAAAATGAAGAAAACCTCACACATTCTCTTCGCATTTTTTCTCTGCTTTCTTTTTGTCCTTCTTGTCGGCTGGCTTGACTTGAATTGGTTTTATTTTACTCTAAAATCCCTTCTTATAATATTTTTTGTTATTATCTTTTATGCCATTTTGCCAGATATTGACCATAAATCAGGAACAATGACTTGGTTTTTTCTTAGTGTAGGAATATTAGGAGTTATTGCCGGAGTATGTTTTATTGCTTTCAAGTTTTATATGGACTTTGCTCTTCTTGTTCTTATTTTTTCCTCCCTATTGCTTCTCACAACACTTATTTCTGCAAACTTTTTGAAGCATAGAGGAATTATCCATAGTATTCCTGTTGGATTGTTAAGTGTTGTTCCTTTATTTTTCTTATTTGGAAATTTATCTTACTGTATCGTGGCTTATGTTGCGTGGCATTCTCATCTTATTGGAGATGGGTATTTGTTTAAGTTGTGGTAAGTTTTTTGAGTTTTGAAAGAGTGACTACTATATAGATACAACAAGACGAAAGATTTATAAATGGGCTTTTCATAAGAAAAGCATGGCAATACAATACGGTGAAATTAAAGAAACACAAGAACAACCAAAATTTCCTGTAAGAACTCTGCTTAGAGTTCCACATCAAGACTTAGCAGAAGGACTTATTGTTGCAAGAAATGCTTTTGGAAGAAATACGTTTAGAGGTAATATTGCTGAAATGAATAAGAGTTATTGCTATCCTAATTCAAGAGAAGTAATTAATTTTAGAGAACCTACAACTTCTGAATCAATTTCTGCTGCTGCTTTTGATTTTAAAAATTTAGCTAAACCCGAGATTTTTGACCCTAGTTGGCTTCAAACAGGTTATATTGTAAGAACATTTGATGGAGTTTATACTACTAAAATTACAGATGAAGCAGAACTTAGAAAATTAAGAGACAAAGCTAAAAAAGTCGATGGAATATGGATTTTAGATAATAAAAAAATAGAAGGAGTTCAAGATTTCGGTTTTGCACCTTATGAATCATTTGAAACAGGAGTTCAAGATTGTGATAGTTTTGCAGAAGGTGGATTAGCTCGAGTTTTAGAACATACTTTTGGAAAAGTAGCGGATAATTTAAGAACAATAGCTTCTCCTAAGTCTTATAGCAGAGGAGTAGATGTTTGGGGTTTTGATTCTGTTAATGAACCTCTTTTAAGGGTTGCTGACCTTAACTCCGGTAGGGGTGTTGATGATCGCAGGTTGAATGTTTATGGCGACGACTGGGACGACTACAATTATGGTGGTTATGCTTTTGGGGTGTTAAAGGCGAGCACCGAAGGTGCGAAGCCAGCGCAAAAAAATTAAAGTAATATTTATTAACCTTCTTTTTATTATATTCTAGTCTTAGTAACTCTCCAAATTCACGAAAACAATAGGAGAAACTTAGAACCACATGCCAGTTAATTAGCGCGTCATTTAAATTTATTTTAAGCCATAAAATACAGCAATGATAGTTAGTAAAATGAAGATTATCTTACAAAGATAATGCGATAAAACCTAAAATTGCAGTGAGATAATGATTAATTGGCTACATAACTTGGGTTGCTGACCTTAACTCCGATAGGGATGTTGATAATCGCAGGTTGAATGTTAATGGCAACAACTGGAACGACAACAATAATGGTTATGCTTTTGGAATGGCTCTAAAGACTAAGACTTTTTATTTAAAGATAAATATGCAAACCCATCATAATTTGTATGAAAGAGTCTATGACTGGAAAAATTTAGTTCTTGCTTTTCGCCAAGCAAGAAAAGGCAAGACTAAAAAGGATTATGTTATAGAATTTGAAAGTAATCTTAGAGAAAATTTATTACAACTTCAAAAAGAACTTACTGAACAAACTTATTATCCTAAACCTCTTATAACATTTATTTTAAGAGACCCAAAAACTCGAAGAATAAGCAAGTCTGCTTTTAGAGATAGGATTGTTCATCATGCTCTTGTTAGGGTTATTGAGCCAATATTTGACAAGAGCTTTATTTATGATTCTTGTGCTAATAGAATAGGAAAAGGAAATCTTTTTGCTTTGAAAAGATTTGATGAGTTTAAAAGAAAAGCAAGTCAGAATAATACGAGAGCTTGTTTTGTATTAAAGGCAGACATTAAGCATTATTTTCATGAAGTTAATCATGATGTTTTGCTTAGAGTTATAACAAGCAGAATAAAAGATGAAAAAGTTATTTTGTTGATTGAGAAGATTTTATTGAATTCTGCGAATAAGTTGGGGGGGGGGCGATGTCAGAAAAGGTATGCCTCTTGGCAACTTAACAAGCCAATTCTTTGCTAATGTTTATCTTAATGAATTGGATTATTTTGTCAAGCATGAACTAAAGGCAAAATATTACATTCGTTATGTTGATGATTTTGTTATTTTGCATAATTCTAAAGAACAGCTTGAAATATGGAAAAAGAAAATTGATGAATTTTTAATACAAGAATTAAAAATTGAACTTCATCTAGAAAAATCAAAAATAGTTTCATTGTCTGAAGGAGTTGATTTTGTGGGCTTTAGGAATTTTTATCATTTTCGGCTTTTAAGAAAGAGAAATATAAATAATATGAGAAGAAAAATTGAAATGTTTAAACAAGATTTAATAAGCAAAGAGAGATTTCTTGAAAGTTTTCAGGGTTGGAATGCTTATGCAAAATGGGCGAATAGCTTTAAGTTAAGAAAAGAAATAGCTTTAAAAATATCCTAAACTAATACAATTTATGAATATGAGAGAAAAACAAAACTCGGCCCCCAACTTTGATGGAAGTATTAAAACATTAGCAAAGTCGAAAGCCTCGGAAACAAAACAAGAAAAGGAAAAAGCAACAGAGAACATTGAAAATCTTCCAATGCTAAACGTCGGAACAGTCGGCCATATTGACCATGGGAAAACAACTCTTGTTTATCGTCTTACGGGGAAATTTACAGATACCCATTCTGAAGAACTTAAGAGAGGAATAACAATAAAACTAGGTTATGCAGAAACAATAATTTCTGATGAAAAAGGAAACAAAAGATATGTGAGTTTTGTAGATGCACCGGGACATGAAATGCTTATGGCAACAATGCTTTCAGGAGCAGCAATGCTTGATGTAGCAATATTAGTAATAGCTGCAAATGAAGGAATAAAACCGCAAACACGGGAACATCTTGTTGCTCTTCAAGCAAAAAATGTTAAGAATATAATTATTGTTCAGAATAAAATTGATTTAGTAACAAAAGAGCAGGCATTAAAAAGTTATAAAGAAATAAAAGAATTTGTCAAAGGAACAATTGCGGAAAATTCTCCGATAATTCCTGCATCAGCACAACAGGAAATAAATATGGACTTAATAAAACAAGCACTTTTAAAAATTGAAATACCAAAAAGAGATACAGAAGCAAAACCTCTTTTTCTTATTGCAAGAAGTTTTGATATAAACAGACCGGGAACAGCTATCGAAAAGGTTCATGGTGGAGTTATTGCGGGTGTATTGAAACAAGGAACGCTTAATATCGGAGACGAAATAGAAATAAAACCCGGAATATATGAAAAAAAAGCGAATCAATTTATTTATGAAACAGTGAAAACTAAAATAGTCTCAATTTATCGCGGAAATAATTCAATAACAAAAGCAACCCCTGGCGGAAGCTTGGCATTAGAGACGGAATTTGATAATATTCTTACAAAAACAGATACTCTTGCCGGATGTGTTGCCAGTAAAGTAGGAGAATTGCCAGCAATAGTTGATAGAGTAAAAATAAAATTTAAATTATTCTCACAATTATTTGGAGTAAATGAAAATACAAAAGTTGAAAATTTAAAAACAAGTGAATTAATTATGCTAAGTGTTAATACTGCGATAACAGTAGGAACAGTAAAAACAATAAAAGGCAATGAAGCAGAGGTTATATTAAGAGTTCCCATTGTGCCTATAAAAAGCGAGAATATCGGAATTGCACGAAGTATTAATGGACATTGGAGATTGATTGGATTTGGCGAGCTATTAATTTAAAAAACTTCAAAACATTTATATATTCTTATTAATTTCTAATTTTATAAAAGATGGTGAAAAAAAATCAGATTATTCTTAAAGTAAAAAAAATATCAAAAATCGCAGAGCTGCCAGAATATGCTCTTGAAAGCGATGTTGGTTTTGATTTGAGGGCTAATGAAGAGACTACAATTGGCTCAATGGAGCACAAGGCAATTAAAACAGGAATAGCAATTGAAGTTCCAGAGGGATATGTTGGGCTGATAAGAGACAGAGCGGGGATTATAACAAAAATGGGAGTTCATACTGTTGCAGGAACATTTGATCCGGCTTATCGTGGAGAAGTCTCAATTATTCTAACAAATTTCGGAGACGAAGAGGTTGTTATTGAAGAAGGAATGAGAATAGCGCAGATGATTATAATTCCTGTTGAAAAGGTAAAAATAACCGAAGCAAAAGACCTTTCTGAAACAAAGAGGGGCAAAAGAGGATTTGGCTCGACAGGAGTCAGTGATGTTATTAAAGAGTTAGAAGAACTTGAAGAGATGTCAAAAGAGGATTGATTCTTTAAAAATTAATATTCAATATTGTTGGATAAACAAGAGTATCTCTACCCTGTAATGAATTTTCTCTTGCAGAATGATCTCGTGCGTTATTGTCCACATACACTCCTTTTTGATCACACTGATTAGGTTCATAATTTCTTGGCTGAAATGTCTGGCATCCCGTCGTAGCAAGAAGTGCAAGTGCCGTCAATCCTGTCGTTAAAATATTTCTAGCATCTCTTTTCATATGTAATTAATTACAAATATATTTATAAGTTTTCTGATGGTGCAAAGTATATGTCCAGTATAAATCAATAATGATTTTGGAACTTACTTTTCCACCTTTTCAGCGCGAATATGTTTTAATCCAAATTTATCCAACAATTCAACCACCTTCTGCCTATCTTCGCTTTTTCCACAGCCTTTCCAGTCAAGAATAAAGAAGTCTACATGTTCTTTTGTTTTTTCTATGGCTTCTTTTAGCATTGATTCATTAAGCGGAAGGCAGTATTGGGGGAGTATATGGCTAATTGCAATCTTTGAAGTTTTGGATAGTTGTATTTTGTTAAAATTTGGGCAATAATGGGGTCCGCCTATCCCGATGGCGATTTTTGTTAGTTTTTTGTTATCTTCTTTCCATTTCTCAAAATTTTGCAAGTCAGAAATGGTTTTTGCAATTATTCCTGCTGTTTTCTTGTCTTTCCATTGCTCTTCACTACTTCCTAACTCTATAAAACAGCAAGGCTTTTCTATCAAAGGACCATGATGGGTGCATTCAAGAGTTACTTCATAATCACTTTTTGCTTCTTCTGCACTTTCTTTTAGTTTTTGAAACAAAAATTTTATAACTAATGCGCTTGTTGGGCAAATTTTTCCTGCTTTTCCTCCAAAATCTGCATTTCTCCAGTTGCCAGGGGCATGAATTGATAGTGTTCTTCCTCCTTTTTCTGATTTATGCCGTGTTGCAAATATGATAAAGTCAGAATTCTTCAATCTTTCATCTTTATCAATGTCTTCTGAGAATATACTGTCTTTTTGAAGTTCGATTATAGGAATCTGCGGAAGATAATGCTCTTTTAATTTTTCTGCGATGTTTATTCCGGCTTCGTCTTTTTTTGAGTAGAGTATTGTGAAGTTCATGTTTTATTTTTAATTCATGTCCATAAATTGAAACCACACTTTAAAAAGTGTGGTATTATTTTTTGTGGTTTAATTTTAGAGCATCCAAAAAATCCAATAAATAAACATCGAGGATTTTTTTGATAATACTTTTTAATTGTTATTAATCTTCCTCGTTCTGACCCAGTAGGCTATCTATAACTTTAAATAGATTTTTTATGGGTGCCCTTGATACACTTAAGTTTCTTTCTTTAATCTGTCTTGTAATTTCTTCCGTAGTAAGCCTAGAATTAGTATCAACATAAAAGCTATTCATTTGAGCATAAATCTCCGGAGTTTTTCCATTAGTATCCATAATTCTCATTAAGTCTAATCTTATTCTTTCTGAATTTGGATTTAATTTTGCTGCGCCCCAAAAATATTTTTCTGCAGAGGTAGTATCCTGCGCATTAAAATATAGATATCCAAGAATTGAATTTGCTATGCTGGACTTTTCAAGAGCGGGTTTTAGTATTTCTTCATGCATTTTTACCTCTTGAAAACCCAGTTCTAAAAGTGATAAAGAGTAAGCAATCCTTGCAGGAAGAGATAAATCCTCTTTTACTGCTTTAAAGGATTTTACCGCTAATCCATAATTACCTTGACTATAATTAACTAGCCCAATTGCTTGACTATGCCTTATACTTGGATATTTTATTTTTCTTAATGATTCACAACAAAGAGGCAAGTTTCCTACAAATAACGCTGCCTTGGCATGCGCTTCTAACAAACTAGAATTCTCTTCTCTTTGATAAACCTCTTGTTTATATTCAACAACTGCTCGTTCTAGATACTTTTTATCTCCCTTAATAACTTCTCTTGTGAATGTCATTAAAAGAGCGTTTCCTTTTGGGTCAGGTACCTCCGGCATTCTAAATCCTTTAGTATCAAAACCCTTTAAAAAATCATTAAGTGAATTGTCGTCTCCAAATAAATCTTTAAATGCATCGTCTGTCATAGAAATATAAACTCATAATTTATTTATAAAGATTTATATGTTTTTATAATTCTTTTTTCTGCATTATGAATCATATACTCATAATAAAAGGTAACTCTTTTATCAATGCCTCTTGAGTATAATCTATCTATTGTTTTATCAACTATCTCGCTGGAATCTAAGTATGCCTGGTTATTATTTGTCCTTAGCATTGTTAGAAGATTTGCTTCAATTTCTTTTCTGTCTTTGTCTTTTCTTGATAAATATTCATCAATATTTTTTTTAAAGATAGATGGCTTTTCGCCATTAACTATTTGCCAATGATTTATTCTTCTGGATATTCTCAAAAAAAGACCTTCAGTTGTTCTTTCTTCTAAACTTTTTCTTCTAGCATCATAAAAAGCATCTATCCCCAGATTTCCTGCTTTAAATCCGGGCCCGGCTTGTCTTGCAACTGCATCAGCAGGAGGATTTAAGAGTGTTAATTGAAAATCACCATCCTGTGATATAAAACGATCTATACGCTTTCTTTTCATTTTTATATAACCTATGCTCTTACATCTTTCAAAATCTGGAACATTAAATCCACATGGAACAATCTTTTCTTTTTTTGATAATTTATTACAAAAAAAACTGCAATCCCACCAACCGGCAAAATCACATCTGGATTTTTGATTAGTCCATCCATGTGTTTCTTCTTTATGTTTTTCCATTTTCAGTTTTATCTTTTTATTTCCTTTCCGCCCATTATCAGAGTCGAGGGCTTTCCTGAAAGCTTTACTCGTGACCCCACTCGTATAAACTTTTTAACATCTGGCTCGTGAAGTCGCTCGCCCACATATATAATAAAATCAACTTTATTTAAAATCTCTGGTTTTATGTCAGATATCTTATTTACAAATGGTTCTCCCGAGATATTTACAGAGGTGGTGATAAAGGGAAATCCTATTTTTTGAATTCTTTCTGTAAATTCTGAATTTGGGATTCTTATTCCCAGACTTTCTGAATCAGATATGTGTGAAAGAAAATCAAGGTTTTTCTTTTTTAAGATTAGAGTATATGGGCCAGGTAGATATTTTTCTAAGTTTATATCAATAATAAAGTTTTCTTTTATCCATTCAATGGAAGGAGCAATAACAGATAAGGGTTTGTTTTTGTCCCTATTTTTAATTTCTCTTATTTTTTGAACTGCACTTTCATTTAGGGCATTGCATCCAAGTCCATAAATTGTGTCAGTGGGATATACAAATATCTTCCCTGCTAAAACTTCTTCATTTAGGTTGTCCATAGTTTAGAATATTAAGAAGATTTTATATATTTGTTCCTCTTTGATTTTTTATGCAAAATATAACAATACGGAGAGTCTCACGCCAAGAATTAAAGAGAGAAGTTGAGATTGTTGATCTTTTGATTGGAATGGTTCTTGTTGCGCTTGCGATTATAAGCTTAATCTATTATACCTCTCTTAAAGATAAAATTGGATCAGGAGTTGAAACTTACGGGGCAATTGCAATATTTTTTATCAGCGGAGTTATGGAGTTAATCCCCCAGATATTTTATCCAGGTTTTCCTATGATAGTTGCTATAGCTTCCGGAATGAGTACAACCTTTGCTATCCTTGTGACTTTACTGGGGTCAACTGTTGGTTCTCTTTTAGGGTTTGGAATTGGAAAAAGATACGGCTACGGGGTGGTTCATACATTATTTGATGATGAAAAGATGTTTAGAATTGAAAAATGGGTTGAAAAATACGGAAACTTTTTCATGACAATCTCTGCTGTCACCCCCCTTCCTTATATGGCCCTACTATTTGGTGCATTCGACATAAAGTGGAGAGATTTTATATTGTTTGGAATTGTCGCACGTGTATTGGGGTTTATATTCTTGGGTTATGCTGTCCATTTTGGCTTTGTGTCGATGAATTTATAAACAAGAAAAAATAAACGGGATTATGGTGATAGAGATTTTATTGAACATTTTGATTTTACTTACAGCAATTCCCGTAGGATATTTGCTTGCATGGTTGTGCAAAGACGAGCTAGTTGACGGAAGAAAATGGTTTAAGATTATTTTCTTATGCCTTTTTGTCGCTTTAATCTTATCTTTTATTTTTTATAGAAACTTGAACGCTCTTCTCGCCGTTGTTTGTATGCTCATTATAACTTTTATTGCTTTGTTGAAAGGACAAGACAAGAAGTTTTTAAAGAAATAATCCTTATTTTTTATTACTTTTTTTTCTCGAGAATAACGAAACTAATAAATCATCCAGCTTTTCCTCTTTCTTTGTGGTGCTTAATCTTATACAACTTCTTCTTAGAATGTCTTCAATCTGTTCGCTTATTGTAAACATATTTTTCTTTGCTCTTTTGTCAATTATTTTGAGTATGTCTGAATCTAAGAATAAAGAAACTTTGTTTTTGAATTTATATTTTGGCTTTAATGCGCAGAAAGCTTTTTCTATTTCTTCAATAGGCCAATTATTTCTTAGAAGGGGCTCTTTAATCTGCCAGTCATCAAATCCCCTTTTTCTTGCTTCTTTTATGAAGTTTATGAGTTCTTTATTAACCATTTTTTTGTTTTGTGATATTTTTAATGTTTTGGGTTTGTTTCGAATTTTTAGAACAGAAGAACTAAATCCTTCTGTGCTCTTTCTTAAAAACTATTCTCTTTCTTATCTGCCTTATTATCAAGTGAAGTATTATTAAACTTGTAACTATTAGTAATATCGAAGCATAAATGTTTTCAAACGTTGAAAATGCTATCGAGGAAGTTTTTCCTATCAACCATCCGATTATAATTATTGAAGAAGACCAAATGAAGATTATTATACTGTTCCTAACAATAAATTCTTTAAGAGTCATTTTTTCTTTTCCGAGATACATCAGAATTGGAATAGCTATTCCGTAAGCGAACTTTATCAAAATCAAAAGAAAGCTGTTACTTGGTGCAAGCCCTATTTCTTCTTTTGCTCTTCTATAACTGTTATGTATCCACTTGTATTTTTTCATTCTTGAGAGAAACTTAATTCTTCCTGCTAAGAACCACATAGTGTCAGCGAGAAACATTCCTAATGTGCAAAAAACTAAAACAATCCAGAAAGATATTACACCTTGTCCTGCGAGTATAGAAAGAACGAGAATTGTTTCTCCTCCGAACAAGAATGGGCCAATCAGTGAAAGCAAAACTGGATGACTTAGTATCAGTCCGATGAGAGATCCGATCATTGGCTAAAAAGTAATCAGATGTTTATAATTCCTTGATTCTATGAATTTTAAACTCATTTTATTTTTTCTTTGGATTTATGTACACTTTTTGAACAGCGAAACTCTTGTAGATTCCCTCAAGAATATCTGTGCCAGCATAACCTGCAAGTAAAGAAAGTCTGGGGTCAAAATTAAAGATTGCACCAACAAATGTACCTATTACAACAGCAATAAGAACAGTTATAGCATAATAGCCCCATAATATTTTTCTTCTTAGGGATAATGCTTTGAGAAGCCCGACAAATCCTCTTGTAAGTCCGCCGACTCCGCCGAGTATTAGTGATAAAAGTAGTTGATCCATTTTCTTTTTCCCTCTTTTTATATTTCTTAATTGGTTTAGCTGTTTTTATATCTTATCTTTGCCTAAAACACCTACGGTTTTTTAAGGCTTCAATTTCCCTTAAGTTTGATTTATTTTTTATTGCCTAAAGAATCAAGTTTCTTTAATTCGCAATCCCGCTCGTTATTTATCTTCATTTTGACTCACGAAATTGCTCAGCTTCAATCCCCTTTTTTCTTTTCTTGCTATTTGCTCACACCATTTAATGAATCAAATATCTCTTTTTCTGTAACCTGATGACAGCCAGGATATGTGACTGCAATTCCCCCAGCTATGTTCGCAAGTTTTATTGATTCTTTGATGTTACTGCTTTTATTAAAGAAATGCGCAAATGCTGCAATAGTCGTATCTCCTGCTCCGGTTACATCTACCTCTTTTACTTTTTCAGCAGGAAAATAATATCTTTCACCATTTAAACCAAAATAGTTTATCCCCTCAGAACCCCGTGTAAGCAAGATATTAGAATTGAGTTTTTTCATTAATGCTTCGCCTGCTTCAAGTTCATCTTTAATTCCGGTCATTTCTCTGATTTCTTTTGAATTTGGCTTAACAAGAAAAACATTCTTGTAAAAATCAGTATGTTCTGGCTTAGCATCAACTAAAATAGGAATATTTTGTGCTCTTAGTTCATCCATTAATCTAGAAGAGATCATTCCTTTTCTATAATCAGATATAAGTATTAAACCTGCCCCCCGTATTTTCTCTAAAACTTCTTGAATATGATTTTCTTCAATATATCCTACTTTTTCATCATCAATTCTGCATTCATATTCATCATTAACAAATATTCTTTCTTTGACTATTGTTTGTCTTTTTGGGTCTCTAATAAACTCACATGGTATTTTAAAGTTTAGAAAAACCTCTTCTAAAATCCTTGAATAATGATCGTTTCCAACAACGCTTATAAGTTTAAAGTCTGCGCCCAGACTTGCAAGATTTGCAGCAGCGTTTCCTGCTCCGCCTGGTTTGTAATCTTTTCTGTCTACTAAATAGCAGGGAGCAGATTTATGTTCAGGATTTTCGCGAGTTCTGCAATATCTATACTTGTCAAGCATGACATCACCTATTATTACTATTTTCTTTGCCATCAAAATATGGCGGATAGCATATATAAAAATGTTTGGTGGATAAAAAAATATATCCCCTTCCTGTTAACTTTTTTTATTGAAAAAGATTTAAATACGTCTTGATATTATAAAACTAATAAAAAGATGATTATAAAAAATAAGCTTGCAAAAGCGAATAAGAGGTTATTAGTTATTTCCCCAATAATTATCATAGTGTGTATGTTTTGTTTTAGTTTACCTTCTGTTTTTGCATTGGCAAATCCTGCAACTGTTTATTGTGAAGAAATGAATAATGAATTTGGAGGATATGATTATCAAATAAAAACAGATGAAAGCGGAAATCAATATGGGGTTTGCATTGTTCAAGGAAATGAATATGAGGCTTGGGCTTTTCTAAATGGGAAAATTGGAGAAGATGATTCTTATTGTGCTAAGAAAGGTTATGGCATAAAAACAATTAATGAAAATGGAAATGAATATGCTGTTTGTATTGTTCCAATGCCAGAAGTAGTTGAAAGTGGAAACGAAAGCGATAATTTAGCACTTTCTTCTGAAAATTTTGAAGAACAAGAAATTTCAATGCAAGAGTTAATGGGATTGAGTGAAAAAGTTTTAGCAAGAGGAATTTTACAAACTAAACAAGTCATTTCTTCAGAAAGTGAAGAGGGAAAAATGTTAATGTCTTCTTTTGAAGAGCAAAGAAGTTTAATAAGTTCAAATTATGAACAAGAAGATTATTCTTCCTGGGATTGGAGAAATCCGCCTACAGGTACGCAATACGCCGCTTCAGAATATACTTATTTTGATGATAGTAATGGATGGATGACCGCTGTTAAGGATCAGGGCAACTGTGGAAGTTGTTGGAGTTTTTCTGCACATGGTTCTATAGATGCAAAATACGAGATAGAACAAAATAATTCTCGTCTTAATCCTGAATTATCTGAACAAAATTCTGTTTCTTGTGATAGGGGATGCTATTACTCTAATTCTTCAAATTGTCAGGGGGATTGTTCAATTGGGGGATATATGGATCTAGCATTAAGGTTTTTTATGTTAAACGGAACAGTAGATGAATCTTGTTTTTCCTATACTTCGGGGGATAGTGGAACTGTGGATGTTTGTTCAGATAGATGTGATGATTATCAAAGTAGAACCTGGACTATAGAAAATTATACTGGAACATGGCCGGATGGTGGAATTCAATTATGGCTTAATAATAGTCAAACAAAACAATGGCTTATTGATTATGGACCATTAAGTGCATCATTATATGCTAGTGAATTAACGCTTGATAGTGGAGTAATACAAAGATGTACAAATGATAATGCGTCTCCAAATCATGGCATTGTACTCGTCGGTTATAATGATACTGGTAATGATTCTACTAGTTATTGGATAATAAAAAATAGTTGGGGAGTAGGTTATCAAGATGGTGGTTATTTTAATCTTGGTTTTAATGAATGTAACTTTACAAGTGAGTTTGAATATGGGATAAATATAACTGCTCCAAATTTCAAGCCGAGCATAACTCTAAATTCACCGGCTGATGACAATCAAACTAATATTAGTCTTGTTTTGTTTAATTTTAGTGTTTCAAATAAAGTTTATCAAAATTCAACTTGCGATTTGATTCTTGATAATCAGGTAGTTAATACAACCGCTCTTGCTCAAAATGGAACATCTACGATTATTTCCTACAATTTATTGATTGGGCAACATAATTGGAGTATAAATTGTTGGGAAAATGGTTTAGGTATAGTTAATAGTTCTGAAACAAGAGGGATTACGAATTTGGATACAACCGCACCAGTAGTTCATTTAATAAGTCCTGCCAATAATTCTCTTTTAACTTTAGAAATTAATTCACATTCATTTAATGTAACTGATGATAATGGTCCTGCGAATTGTACGATGTATTGGAATAATTTTTCAGATCCACAAAATTCAGCAAGTTGGACAGAAGTTCCAGTTGATGGAAGCGAGCAAGATGCAGGATTTTTGACAAGCAATGACGGAAATGTAACTTGGACTGTTAATTGCACTGATTCTTCTGGAAATACTGGCGCAGGAGAAGTTTGGACTTATACTGTTGATGCTGTTGTTGATTGCGGAGATATAATCAATAGTAGTTTGACTATGACTGAAGATTTGGATTGTAGCGAGGATGGTTTAATAATTAATTCTACCAATGTTACTTTAGATTGTGCAGGTCATTCAATTTCAGGTAATCAAACAGGATCAGGAGTTTATGTTGAATCAGTTTCTAGTAGTGGTGGGGATTATGTAAGATATGAAAGTGGGTCTGATGAGGTTGATTTTGATTGGGTCGAATTAACAGAAGAGATAGGATATAGTATCGTGCCTGTTTCTGATGGAGAAGAGGCTGAAGATTATGACGATGACGATTATTATGGGCCATATAATATAAGTTTTAATTTTTCATTTTATGAGGAGATTGAAACAGAGTTTTATCTTAGTTCTAATGCACTTATCACTTTTGGAGAGGGGAATGACGAGTATAGTAATGAAGAGATACCTACTCGTTCTGATCCAAATAACTTTATTGCACTATACTGGGATGATTTAATGCATACTAATTATGATGGTATTTATTATTTTAATTTTTTAGAATGCCCTGCAATTCAGGGCGGAAATGGTTCTTGTTTAATAGTGGAGTATTATAATTATTCTGATTTAGGAAGTAATAGTTCAGATAATAATCCTGTTGGAACATTTGAAGCAGTATTATACGATAACGGAAATATACTGCTCCAGTATCTTGATTCTGGTAGTGAGAACGGATCTTATGCTACTGTTGGAATTGAGAATTCTGATGGAAGAAGAGGTGTTGAAGTATTATATAACGAGAATTATCTTAGTGATGAATATGCCATATTGTTTGAAAAAAATGAGTCGTATAACGATTCAGAGAATGAGATAGCCAATGAGCCGATTATTATTAAAAATTGTAATATAGATGACTTTGATTATGGTGTTTATTCTCATGGTGCCAGTTATGTTTATGTCCAGAACAATACGATAAATAATGTTGAGGGGGGGGTTTATTTCTATGATACGAGTTATGGAGAAATTGCTAATAATAATATTCAGAATTTTAGTTATTCAGGTATTTATTTAGATATATATGGATATAAGTCATTTAATACTGTTAGTGAAAACATAGTCATGAATGGGGGTGAAGAGACTTGGGCATTGTATGTAGATGATGATAATAATCAGATATTATCAAATACTCTGGAATGTAATGATGCTGAAGGAGATTATGGGGGGATATATGTGGGGGAAGAAAACAATACTTTTTCAGGCAATGATGTTTCTGGATGTTTGTATGGTTTCGCGAGTCAGAACGTAGAAAATTTTATTATGTCTGAAGATAATTATCATGATAATTATTATGGTGCTTATTTAATTAATGTTGGAGATTATGAGGGGGAAGATGGACCAATAATTACTGAGTCTACGTTCAATGATAACCTTAATGAGGGAGTTTATGCAAGGAGTGGTTCTTATCTTAGTATTTCAGATAGTCATTTTGAAAGAAATTTGGGAGATGAAGAAGAAGAACCTCAAACAGGATTATATGTTGATCATGATTCGCATGTAAATCTGCTTAATGGGGATTATATAAATAACATGGGATATGGAATTTATTCTGAGCCCGAAGGAGATTCTGTTGATATTTTCGTAACTGAAGGAGATACTTTAACTTGCAGAAATAATGATATTAATCTTGAAAGCGGGTCATTGATTCCGATTGGAACAATTGATGCGATAAATTGCACAATAACCATAGAAGGAAATGTTTTGAATTTAACTGCAGGAGAAGTAGGATATTTGACTTGGGATTTAGATACTGAAGCAGGCACTCAAGATATTATTGGTGCTGAAGATTATGGTGTTGAAATAGAAATTAATACTAATCAGACAACAACCGGAAATTTTGAAATAAATTTTTATACTGAAAATCCCGGGACAGGAGGATATTATTCATCTGAATTAGGAAAATATGTTGATGTAAATGTTTCTTTTGATGGTGGTGCGGTTCTTACCTCTGCTATTCTAAAGATTTATTATACTGACGCAGAGATTACTACGGCAGGATTAAATGAAAGTACCTTAAGAATACAATATTATAATGCTTCAAGCCAAACCTGGGAGATATTTGATGATCCAACTGGCGGAGTTAATACAACGGGAAACTATGTTTGGGCAAATATAACTCATTTCAGTATATATGGGGTATTTGGAAGTGCGCCCTCTGATGGCGGGGATGGAAGTGATGGAAGTAGTGGGGGCAGTGGTTGTATAACTACCTGGAATTGCACTGGATGGAGCCCATGTGTTGGTGAAAGTCAAATAAGAAGTTGTTCAAAAATTAAGCCTACTTGTTATGCAAGTGTTGCTACAAAACCTAGTGAGGAAAAATCTTGTATCGCTACGGTTACTCCTACAGATGAAAATATAATCAACTTGGACGAAAAAAGTGATACCTTGACTAATAATTCCAAGACGAAGACATATTGGTGGATATTGATTGTTGTTGTAATAATCATTGCAATTGTAGTTTTTTTGATTTTAAGAAAAAGAAATCAATATCCTTCGGAGTTCTGAGAAACGGAAAAGTTTTAAATACTCCCAGAATTTTCCAAACATATGAACAATAAAATCTTTTATAGTATCCTCATAATAGGATTGGCAATTGGGCTTTGCATTTATTTTTATCCAGAAATTAAAAGTTTAACTGGAAATATGATTTTTAAAACACCTGCTAAAACTACTACCCCGGCCCCATCTTCTTCTGTACAGTCCCCATCAAAATCCACAACACCACTAGCACCAATTACCCCGGTTACTTTTCCATCATATGCTCAATCCCAGCCAATAATCAAAGATGTTCCAGAAGGTGCACAGGTCTTGCTGAAACTTTATAATTTTAATACTGGAGAGAGGCAATGGGAAAAGTCTTATATTGTCAAGAAAGGAAATGTTACAGAAGGAACACTTAGCAATCCGGAGATAACTTTAATTCTTAATTCAGCATATTTAGCAGATCTTAATAAGATTGGCTTTTGTGCTACTGTTAAAAAAGCCAACACAAATGGAGATTTGGGCATGGAGTTTAGCGTGTCTGAAGTAACTTTGGCTTGGAAGTATAGGGCTTTGATGAAGTATAAGGAATGTTTCTAAGCTTGAGGGCATAGTTTTTACTGTTGGCTTATAGATTCTATCAATTTCTTCCTCTTTTTCTTTATTTTTTCAGGACTATCTAAAAAATTATCTTCCAATAAAATACTTTCTCCTGTTTTTTCTTCAAGTTCTTTTCTTGCATTACCTGCAACATCTCCGCCTTGCTTAGCAGCAACAATGTTTTCTTGAAAACCTTGGGCATCTTTTGTTTTTACTATCCTGGTTGTAGCAGCTTCTCCCAGCATTGTAAAAATTAATTCTAAATCATCCATGTGATCTCTTAAATTCTCTCTATTCAATTTTTTGAATTCTTTATATTCTTCAACTGTTTTTCCAAATGTCGCTTTACTGATTTCATTAGTTAGAATTGCAAATTCTATTTCTTTTTGTATTTTCCTATTTTTCCATTCATCTGTGAGCTCTTGTCTGATTGCAATTCCCCTTAATCTTTTCTCAATCCAATCTTTAGAATAACCTTTTTTTTCATATAATTCTTTCATCCTTTCTTGTGCAAGTTCTGGATTTTCAATTTCTTGAAT